>ENA-OPBO01000025-OPBO01000025.1-human-gut-metagenome-genome-assembly--contig:-NODE-25-length-121285-cov-15.961973_pt1 | contig 121285 bp, 93 predicted proteins | sample MGYA00241071_ERZ501458 | MGnify/ENA primary metagenome ERZ501458 (study PRJEB25962, sample SAMEA2042509) | human gut metagenome | biome: human gut; feature: human-associated habitat; material: faeces... | reverse complement strand
CACGCTCTTCCTCGACGAGATCGGCAACCTCCCGCCGCACCTGCAGTCGAAGCTGCTGACGGCGCTCCAGAGCGGCCGCATCTTCCGCGTGGGAAGCAACGCTCCGGTCATGGTCGATATCCGCCTTGTGTCAGCCACGAACCGCGATCTCTACGGCATGGTGAGCCGGGGCGAATTCCGCGAAGACCTTCTCTACCGCATCAACACGATCCATATCGACCTGCCGCCGCTGCGCCAGCGCCGTGAGGACATCCGCCCGCTGGCCGAGAGTTTCCTGCGCCGCTATGCCGCGAAGTACGGCAAGCCGATCGAAGGATTCGACGCGGAGGCTCTTCGTGAGATGGAGGAGTACCCCTGGGCGGGCAATATCCGTGAGCTGCAGCATACCATCGAGAAGGCCGTCATCCTCTGCGACGGACGGGCCATCACCCCGTCAACATTGCTGCTGCGTGCGGCGCCTGCGCCGGCATCTCCCGAGCCCGACTTCACGACGCTCGAAGAGATGGAGCGCTCGATGATTGCGCAGGCCATGTCCCGCTGCAACGGCAACATGACCGAGGTGGCCCGCCAGCTGGGTATCACGCGCCAGACCCTCTATAACAAGATCAAACGCTACGGATTATGAAACTCCCCAAGGGCATTGCATATGGTCCCATCATCACCCATGCGGGATTGCTCGCCGCCGCGGCACTTGTCAGCGGGTGGTTCGTGGCGCTGCGGCTCTACCCGCTGCTGCTGGTCAGCGTGCCGCTCATGGCGCTGGCGTTCTATCGGATCCTGCGCTGCTACGGCGATTCGGTGCGGCGCGTAACCTTCATGTTCAACGCCATCGAGAACGACGACCTCACGTTTCGCTTCAACGAGGATCCCTCAAAAGTCGACAATACCATGCTTAACGCGGCGCTCAACCGCATCAAGGAGATCCTTTCGCGGACCAAGCTGCGGGCCGAGGAGCGCGAACGTTACTACCAGCTCATCATGGAGAGCGCCCAGACGGGTCTGATTACGGTCAATGACACGGGCAGCGTCTACCAGGCCAACAGCGAGGCGCTGCGCATCTTCGGCCTGCAGCAGCTGGGGCATATCCGGCAGCTGGAGGGCTCGGCTCCCGAGGTGGCGCGGGCGCTGGGGGCCATCCGCCCCGGCGAGAAGCTCCGCGTCTCGTGTACGACCGAGACGGGCGAGATGGCCCTGACGCTGGGCTGTGCGGAGATCACGCTCGAAGACCGTCACCGGCGGGTGATTTCGGTGAGCGACATCAACAGCGAGGTGAGCGAGATCCAGGTCGAATCGTGGAGCAAGCTCTCGCGCATCCTGACCCACGAAATCATGAATTCACTGGCGCCGATCACCTCGCTCAGCGACACGCTGCTCGAGATCGACCGGCCGCTGGATCCCGATGTCAAACGGGGGCTGGAGACCATCTCCGCAACGAGCCGGCGGCTGGTGACATTTGTCGACAGTTACCGGCGCTTCACGCGGATTCCGGCGCCGCAGTGCGAACCCTTCGAGGTGCGCGAACTCGTCCGACAGGCCGTGGTGCTGGCCTCGGCCGAAAACGACCTGCGAATTCATGTAGACATCGAGCCGGCCGATACGATGATCTATGCCGACAAGGTCCTGCTGGGGCAGGTAGCCGTCAATCTGCTGAAGAACGCCCGCGAGGCGATTGCCGGGCGCCCCGACGGCGAGATCGAGATCCGTTCGCGCATCGACGCGGCCGAGCACGTCATCATCGAGTTCAGCAACAACGGCGGGGCCATCCCGACGGAGGTCGCCGAAAATATCTTCACCCCGTTCTACACGACCAAACCTGACGGCTCGGGCATCGGGTTGAGCCTCTCGCGGCGGATCATGCAGCTCCACGGCGGATCGCTGCGCCTGACAGGCAATACCGACCGGCGAGTGACCTTCACCCTGCAGATCGGGTAAGAATAGGGCGTGTGTCGCATGCAAGACCACCGGATGTAACAAAAGAGCAATTCCATGATGGAATTGCTCTTAATCTTAACGGTAGTGTGAGGAGTTAACTTACCTTTTGTCGATCGTCTGCGTCGACTTGCATGACGATCATTTTCTGCTGTGGTCGGTAAAGCAGCCATTTCCGGAAGGCTTCGGATTCCATACTGCCCACACGGAATGACAAAGCGGCAATCATCTCCAGATTGTAGAGATCTACATAGCCGGACATTCGATGCGTGCGGTATTCGTTCACATGCTTTGACTTGTAGATTGAACGAATATTGTTGTTGATGGCTGCCACAAAAACTCCGAACAGTCGCGCAATTTGCCATTGCGACATCCAGACCGTTCCATCTGATGAAAGCTCGATGGTCACGTTCCCGTTTTCAATGCTCAATGAGCCGAATTCGTTTGTCATGACTGTTTAGTTTTGTGGTTTACATCAGCAAATGTAAGAATTTTTTTATATTGCAAAAAGTTTTCGTCTTATATGGAAGCCTATTCTGCTGCTCAAAATGGATGGAGAGCTACTTTATTTGTACGATAAAATAGCGATCTATTGGGGGAGGAAGATCCTGAGAGAAGAATCAAGAAGGATATTATAGTTTCTTGATTTTTGGGTGTAAAATTGGGTGTAAATCTCGTAACTACTTGATTTACACCCTTGTTTGCGGTGCGTAGGGGACTCGAACCCCTGACCCCGTGCGTGACAGGCACGTATTCTAACCAGCTGAACTAACGCACCAGTTTCGGATTGCGAGTGCAAAGATAGAGCTAAATTCGGTAACTGCAAATTTTTCGACCCTCTTTTTTCAAAAAAATTTTCAGCACCCCGGCTCCCTTTCCGCCAATCCGGCCCGGACTCAGCGGCTAAACAGCTCGCTGCCAGGCAATAGTCCGCTACTGCTTGTTGCGGACCCGCAGTTCGTACAAATCATGACGCCGGTCCTTCAGGTTGCGCACGCTGCCGTAGGTGTGCAGCTCGTTCAGCAGATCGAGATCGACATCCGAGATGAGGATCATCTCCGTATTGGGGGTCGCCTCGGCGCGGCGCCCGTCCGTCGGGAAGGCAAAATCGCACGGCGTGAAGACGCCCGACTGCGCATACTGAATATCCATGTTGTGGACGCGCGGCAGGTTGCCCACACTGCCCGCAATGGCCACGAAACACTCATTCTCAATGGCGCGCGCCTGAGCACACACGCGTACGCGCGAATAGGCATTCTGCGTATCGGTCAGGAACGGCACGAAGAGGATCTGCATTCCCTCGTCGGCCATGATGCGCGACAGTTCGGGGAACTCCACGTCGTAGCAGATCAGCACGCCGATGCGCGCGCAGTCGGTCTCGAAGGTGCGGATCGCCCGGCCGCCGCTCAGACCCCAGCACTTCATCTCGTCGGGCGTGACGTGCAACTTCTCGTACATCTCGTAGCTGCCGTCGCGGCGGCAGAGGAAGCCCACGTTGTACAGCAGACCGTCCTCACGCACGTAGGGCATGCTGCCCGTGATGATGTTGATGTTGTACTTGATGGCCAGCCCGACGAAGCGTTCGCGGATGTCGTCCGTATAACCGGCCAGCCCGCGGATGGCCTGCGATTCGCCGGCGTCGTTGAAGCGCGCCATGAGCGGGGCGTTGAAGTACTCGGGGAAGAGGACGAAGTCGCTCTGGTAGCGGCTCACCGAATCGACGAAGAACTCGACCTGCTCGAAGAGGTCGTCCAGCGTAGGTGCGCATCTGCCACTGCACGAGCCCCACACGCACGGTGGTCTTGGGCTGGACGTACTCCTCGGTCGGAGCCTGGTAGTAGATGTTGTCCCACTGCAGCAGGCAGGCGAAGTGGCGCGACTCCTCGTCGTTGGGCAGGTAGTTGCGCATGACCTTGCGCACGTGGAAGTCGTTCGACAGCTGGAACAGCAGCACCGGATCGTAGATCTCGCGCTTGCGGACCTTGTCGATATACTCCTTCGGGCGCATGCGGTCGGCATACTTGTGGTAGTTGGGCAGGCGGCCGCCGAACATGATCGCCTTCAGATTGAGCTTCTCGCAGAGCTCCTTGCGGTATTCGTACATGCGTCGTCCGAGGCGCAGGCCGCGGTAGTCGGGGTGGATGAAGACCTCGATGCCGTAGAGGATGTTGCCCTTGCGGGTGTGGGTGTCGAAGGTCTCGTTGCCGGTCACCTGGGCGTAGGTGTGGTCACCCTTGACCAGGTCGTAGTTGACGATGATCGAGAGGGCGCAGCCGACGATCTTGTCGTCGACCACCACGACGATCTGCCCCTCAGGGAAGATGCGGATGAGTTTGTCGATCTGGGCCGGGGTCCAGAAGACATCGCTGCCGTCGGCATAGACGCGCGTAAAGGAGGAGGCCAGCTGATCGTAGTCCTCGCGCTGGAGGTTGCGGATCTCGACCTTGTTGATTTTCGTAATATCCATCGTTTCGGTTCTTTGCTTGGGATCGTTAACGGGCGCAAAGATACCGATTTTCCGGGCAGGTTGTTCACCCTGCGGGCCGTAACTTTTACACGGATCACCGCCCGAAGCGCCTCCACTCCGGGAGTCAGCCTTTCCGCCCCGGCACGCAACCCGCCCCGTCCATCCGGCCCATCCCCCGCCCTTCCGGTCCCGAACCGCCGGAAAAGATGCCGCTCCGCAGCCGGAGACCCCGCAGAGAAGCTCCCCTGGGCGGGATTCGGGCTTTTTCTTCCGATCGCGGCCCGCGGACTTGGCGGAGCCCGCAAAATTTCCTACCTTTGTCGAACGAAAACCTTGAAGAATCTAACCAAATTCTGATATGTACAGTCACGACAACCGGGTGGTCATCACCCTCGACGCCGGCGGCACGAACTTCGTCTTCGGTGCCATGCAGGCCAACCAATTCATCGTCGACCCCATCACCATGCCCTCGCACGCCGCCAACCTCGACGAGTGCCTCGCCACGATGGTCGACGGCTTCCGTCAGGTCATCGCCCGACTCCCCGAGAAACCCGTAGCCATCAGCTTCGCCTTCCCCGGCCCGGCCGACTACCCCAACGGCATCATCGGCGGCTATCTGCCCAACTTCCCCTCGTTCCGCGACGGCGTGGCCCTCGGGCCGTTCCTCGAGGCAACGTTCGGCATCCCGGTCTTCATCAACAACGACGGCGACCTGTTCGCCTACGGTGAGGCCCTGGGCGGCGCCCTGCCCGAAATCAACGCCCGTCTGGAGGCCCTCCACAGCCCCAAACGCTACAAGAACCTGCTGGGTTATACCTTCGGCACGGGATTCGGCATCGGCATCGTCGTCGACAACCGCCTCAACCGCGGCGACAACTCCTGCGTCGAGACCTTCTGCCTGCGCCACAAGAAGTTCCCCGACATCATCGTCGAGGACGGCGTCGCCGTGCGGGCCATCAAGCGCGTCTACGGCGAACTGACCGGCAACCCCGACCACGGTCTGGAACCCAAGGATATCTGTGAAATCGCCGACGGAACCCGCCCGGGCGACATGGAGGCCGCCCGCAAGACCTTCGCCGAATTCGGCGAGGTGGCCGGCGACGCCATGGCTACGGCCGTGACGCTGATCGACGGCCTGATCGTCATCGGCGGCGGCATCACCGCAGCCCGCAAGTGGATCATGCCGAGCCTGCTGCGCGAACTGCGCTCGAAGATCCACCAGATGAACGGCAACGAGCTCAACCGCGTACAGATGAAGGTCTACGACCTGGACGACGAGGCCGAATTCCTCGAATTCGCCCGCGGCGACCAGCGCACGCTCAAGGTCTACGGCACGGACCGCTACGTGGTCTACGATCCGCAGAAACGCGTCGGCGTGATGATCTCCAAACTGGGCGCCAGCAAGGCCATCTCGGTCGGTGCCTACGCCTTCGCACTGAGTCAACTGGATGCACAAAACGCATAACGTCATGTATAAGTTTCAACCGATTCTGAAATCCCTGATCTGGGGCGGCGAGAAGATCGCCCCCTACAAGCAGATCGAAACCGATCAGCACAACATCGGCGAGAGCTGGGAACTCTCGGGCGTCGAGGGCAACGAGTCCGTCGTCGCAAACGGCCCCGAAGCCGGTACGAAGCTCCCCGACCTGCTGGCCCGTCACGGCGCCAGCCTGCTCGGCAAGGCCAACTACGAGCGTTTCGGCAACGAATTCCCGCTGCTGATCAAGTTCATCGACGCCCGCCAGGACCTCTCGATCCAGGTACACCCGAACGACCAGCTCGCCTGGGAGCGCCACCACTCGAAGGGCAAGACCGAAATGTGGTATGTCGTAGCTACGGACGAGGGCGCCCATCTGCGCTCGGGCTTCTCGAAGCAGGTGACCCCCGAGGAGTATGAGGCCAGCGTCAACAACAACACCATCACGGATATCCTGGCCGACTATGCGATCCGTCCGGGCGATGTCTTCTTCCTGCCGGCCGGCCGCGTACACGCCATCGGCGCCGGATCGTTCATCGCCGAGATCCAGCAGACGTCGAACATCACCTACCGCATCTACGACTACGGCCGTGTGGGAGCCGACGGCAAGCCCCGCGAACTCCACACCGAACAGGCCAAAGGCGCCATCGACTACACCGTGCTGCCCGACTACCGCACGCACTACACGCCGGCCCGCGACACACGTGTCGAACTGGTTTCGTGCCCCTACTTCACCACGTCGCTCTTCGACCTGACCCGCGAGCAGACGCTCGACCTCTCGAAGCTCGATACGTTCGTGGTGGTGATGTGCCTCGAGGGGCGCGGCACGCTGACCGATGACCGCGGCGAGTCGATCGCGGTTCATCAGGGCGAGACCGTGCTGCTGCCGGCCACGACCCGCACGCTGCGCTTCACGCCCGAAGGAAAGATGAAGCTGCTGACGAGCTGGATCGCCTGACAACGACGATGAATGGCAAATCCAACCCGACGCCATTCTCCGACACGCAATCCGTTCGAACGGATTCGAAATGAACGCCAAAGCCCGCTTTCCCCAAAAGGAAAAGCGGGCTTTTTCATACTTTCGGGTTGCATTTGTGCGTTATTTTCAATACCTTTGGGAGTGCAACAAAGCCTGAAAACCGTCGTAAACCTGAAAACCGAAACCGACTTCACCGCATGAAGGAACAACTACTGCATATTGCGTCGCAGTTTGCGCTCGACGGCCGTATCGCCTCGATCGACTCGCTGGGCGACGGATTCATCAACGACACCTTCCTCATCCGAACCGAAGGCGCGGCCCCGGACTACATTCTCCAGCGCAAGAACCGCAACATCTTCCCCGATATTCCGGCCATGATGGAGAACATCCGCAAGGTCAGCGACCATATCCGCCGGCGGGTCGCGGCCGAAGGGGGCGATCCGCTGCGCGAAGCGATGACCGTCGTCCCGACCCGCGACGGAGCTCTCTGCTACCGGGATGAGCGGGGCGAATACTGGGCCGTGACGGTCTTCATCGCCGATACGGTGGCCTACAACAAGGCCGACTCCCCGGAACTGGCCCGCATGGGCGGCGAGGGTATCGGCAAGTTCCAGTCACAGCTCTCCGACTTCACGGAGCCCCTTGCGGAGACCATCCCGGGATTCCACAACATCCGCTTCCGGTTCCGCCAGTGGGACGAGGCGCTGCGCGGCGATGCCGCCGGCCGTGTGAAGAACCTCGCGGAGGAGATCGACTGGATCGAGGCACGGCGGGAGGAGATGCTCGGCTTCTGGCAGCTGGTCGAGGCGGGGACGATTCCCACGCGCGTCACGCACAACGATACGAAAATCAACAACATCCTCTTCGACCGTCAGGGACGCGTACTCTGCGTCATCGACCTCGATACGGTGATGAACGCCACGTCGCTCAACGACTTCGGCGACGCCATCCGCTCCTATGCCAATACGGGCGACGAGGATGACCGCGACCTGGCTCGCGTCGGGATGTCGCTCGAGATGTTCCGCGCCTACACCGAAGGGTATCTCTCGCAGCGGGCCCGGGAGCTCGTTCCGGCGGAGATCGACCATCTGGCCTTTTCGGCCCGATACATCACCTACGAACAGGTGCTGCGCTTCCTGATGGACTACATCGACGGCGACCGCTACTACAAAATCAAATACCCGGACCATAACCTCGTGCGTACCCGCGCCCAGTACCGCCTGCTGCAGAGCATGGAGGAGCAATATCCCGCCATGTGTGCAGCCGTGCACGAAACCGTAGACCGCTATAAGAAATAGAGTATGAAAATCCGCAAGATAAACGGGGTGAACCCCGCAGACCGGGCCGCCGTCGACGAGGCCTTTGCCCGGATCGAGTCCCATCCGATTGCCTGCTGCAACTGGCCGGCCGGCTACCCCTATGCTCCGGAGGTACGCTTCCGGATGTTCCACACGGGCGACCGGCTGATAATCCGCTTCGACGTGGCCGAAAACTACACCGCTGCACGTGTTACGGCGGACAACGGCGAGGTCTGGACCGACTCCTGCGTGGAGTTCTTCCTCGCCGTCGGCGACGAAACCGGATACTACAACTTCGAGACCACCTGCATCGGCCGCATGCTGCTCGGATTCCGCCATACGCATGCCGACGCCGTCCACGCCTCGCAGGAGATGATCGACGACGTCATCCGCCAAACGACCTACCCCTTCGGCGAGCCCTTCGAGGAGATCGAGGGCAACAACCGCTGGTCGGTGACGCTGGCCATCCCGCCCCGGGCGCTGTTCCGCCACCGGATCGAGGACTGGAGCGGCGTGAAGGCCCGCGTGAACCTCTACAAGTGCGGCGACCGGCTCTCGCATCCGCACTTCCTCTCGTGGAGGCCGATCATCTCGGAAAAGCCCGATTTCCATCGGCCGGAATTCTTCGAACCCGTTGACTTCGAGTGCTGACGAAGGGGGGGGGAGAGAGAAGAGAGAGAGAAGGAAGAAGAGAAAGAAGAGGAAGAGAGGTTGAAGAGAGGTTAAGGAAGAAGGAGTGGAGAATAAGGGAGGAGAAGTAAGGAGAATGAGAGTGGAAGATTAAGAGAGACAGAAAGATAAAACAAAAAAGTGAGTACGAAAAAGAGAGAAGGAGAACCCGAAATGGAAACGAATAAACGCAATCTACAAAAAGATATGAACAACAAGTATTCTTTGCCGAAAGACGGCGGTCTGATCGCCGAATCGGCACCGCGTGACATCATCCACCGCTATGAGAAGATCCACACGCGTGTCTACGAAAACGAGTACAACGGTGTACAGTACGTGGCCGACATGATCGTCAAGGCCATCCGTACCTACAACGAGATCCACTCGTCGAACGAAGTCTACGAAGAGGCGCAGCCCTTCGTGCTGGGACTGACGACCGGCCGCACCCCGCTGGGCCTCTACCGCGAGCTGGTCAAGCGCCACGAGGAGGGTCAGGTCAGCTTCCGCAACGTCGCCGTCTACAGCCTCGACGAGTTCTACCCCATCAAGTCGACCGAGCAGCAGAGCCGCAACTACCGCATCCACGAGGACTTCCTCAACCACATCGACATCCTGCCCGAGAATGTCCACATTCCCGACGGTACGGTTCCCGAAAACCGCGTCTCGGAGTACTGCGCCTCGTATGACCTGGCCGTGCGAAACATCGACCTGATGATCATCGGCGTGGGCGAGGACGGCCAGATCGGCTTCAACGAACCGGGCTCCTACTCGCGTTCGCGCACGCGTCTGGTACAGCTGACCTACAACACCCGCAAGATCCAGTCGAGCTCGTTCTACGGACTCGAGAACACCCCCAAGATGGCCATCACGATGGGCATCGACACCATCATGCGCGCCGACCGCATCATCCTCATGGCCTGGGGCGAGGAGAAGGCCCGCATCATCCAGAAGGTCGTCGAGGGCGAAATCTCCGAGATGGTTCCGGCCTCCTACCTGCAGGCTCACCCCAACATCGAGGTGGTGATCGACGAAAATGCCGCCCAGCTGCTGACGCGCGAGCAGACCCCCTGGATGGTCGGTCCCTGCGAATGGACCCCGAAATTCGTCCGCAAGGCCGTCGTATGGCTCTGCGGCGTGGTGAAGAAGCCGATCCTGAAGCTCACCTACAAGGATTACATCGAAAATTCGCTGGGCGAACTGCTCGAACAGGGCCGCACGTTCGACCAGATCAACATCGACGTCTTCAACGACCTGCAGCACACCATCTCGGGCTGGCCGGGCGGCAAACCCAATGCCGACGACTCGACGCGCCCCGTCTCGTCGAAACCCTTCCCGAAGCGGGTGGTGATCTTCTCGCCCCACCCCGACGATGACGTCATCTCGATGGGCGGAACCTTCATCCGCCTCGTCCAGCAGGGCCACGACGTGCACGTCGCCTACGAGACCTCGGGCAACGTGGCCGTCCACGACGACGTCGTGCTGCAGAACATCGACACCGCCCGCGAACTGGGCTACGGCGACCACGTCGACGAGGTGAAGCGAATCATCGCCGGCAAGAAAAAGGGCGAACCCGAACCGCGCGCACTGCTCAACCTGAAGGGCTCGATCCGCCGCGCCGAGGCCCGTGCCGCCGTGCGCTCGTTCGGCCTGAACCCCGACACCAACGCCCACTTCCTCAACCTGCCCTTCTACGAGACGGGCGGTATCAAGAAGGGCCAGTTAACCGAGAAGGATATCAACATCATCGTCGACCTGCTGCGCCGGATCAAGCCCCACCAGATCTACGCCGCCGGAGACCTGGCCGATCCCCACGGTACGCACCGCACCTGCATGGAGGCCGTACTGGGCGCCCTGGAGGTGGTCAAGGACGACGACTGGATGAAGGAGTGCCACCTGTGGCTCTACCGCGGAGCCTGGATGGAGTGGGATCTCGGTATGGTCGACATGGCCGTGCCCCTGTCGCCCGACGAACTGATCATGAAGCGCCACGCCATCTACCGCCACCTCTCGCAGAAGGATATCATGCCCTTCCCGGGTGATGACCCGCGCGAGTTCTGGCAGCGCGCCGAGGAGCGGACCCAGAATACGGCCCGCCTCTACGACCAGCTCGGCATGGCCGAATATCAGGCTATCGAGGTCTTTGTAAGAATGTTCTAAGAAACCAACAAAAACGTTACGACATGCGTCTGATTATTGAAAATACCCCGCAGCAGGTAGCCCAGTGGGCCGCCAACTACATCATCTCGCAGATCAAGGCCAAGGAGCAGGTGACCAAGTCGCCCTTCGTGCTGGGACTCCCGACGGGCTCGACCCCGCTGGAGACCTACAAGGAGCTGATCCGCCGCCACAAGACCGGCGAGGTGTCGTTCAAGAACGTCATCACGTTCAACATGGATGAATACGTCGGACTGCCCGAGGAGCACCCCGAAAGCTACCACTCGTTCATGTGGAACAACTTCTTCAAGCACATCGACATCAAGCCCGAGAATGTCAACATTCTGAACGGCAATGCCGAGGATCTGGTCAAGGAGTGCGCCGACTACGAGGCCCGCATCGTCGAGGCCGGCGGTATCGACCTCTTCATGGGCGGCGTGGGCGAAGACGGCCATATCGCCTTCAACGAGCCCTTCTCGTCGCTCAACTCCCGCACGCGGCTGAAGACGCTCACGCAGGATACGATCCAGGTGAACTCGCGCTTCTTCGGCGGTGACATCTCGCTGGTTCCGAAGACGGCCCTGACGGTCGGTGTCGGCACGGTCCTCTCGGCCAAGAAGGTGCTGATTCTGGCTACGGGCCACAAGAAGGCCCGCGCCGTGCGTCACGGTGTCGAGGGCGCCTACAACCATCAGTGGACGATCTCGGCCCTGCAGGTTCACCCGAACGGCATTCTGGTCTGCGACGACCCCGCCGCCGAGGAGCTGCGCGTGGCCACCTACCGCTACTTCAAGGATATCGAGAAGGACAACCTGATCTCGAAGTAGAAGGAGCGGATCGCCCCGGAGTGTATCTCCACCTCGGAGCGTACCATCCCACGAAAAATCCCCGCAAGGCTCGAATGTCCTTGCGGGGATTTTGTTTGTTGATGGCCCCTGCCGCTATTGGCGCACGAGTGCGATCTCGTCGAGGCAGAAGTAGGTCGGATCGGTCATCACGTCGATACCCGTCACCTTGAAGGTCAGCTGATCCACCGCGCCGAACGTGGCCAGATCGACACGCTGCCAGCCCTCGAGCCGCGTCGTCCCGGAGATGAGCGTCACGGTCGTCGAGCCGACCTCGGCTCCGCTCTTCAGACCGGTGATCTTCACCTCGAAAAGGTCGTCCATCGCCCCCGTGAAGGAGTTGCAGGTATAGGTCGAGTTGGCCAGGTAGAGGTGGTCGACCACACGGGGCTTCGAGAAGCGGATGGTCGGATAACCCGACTTGGACATGTACTCGGGCCACTCCTCGGACGGGGTGTTCGAATCGTAGCAGACGGCATAGTTCGTCGTGTTGTTGGCGCCCGACGCGGCCCATACCGAGAACTGCTGCGTGAGCGACGCATCGGCAGCCGTCGCATCGGGGCTGGCCGCCAGGGCGATGCCGCCCCACGTATCGTACGAACCGGCGTAGTAGGAGTCGAAGCGGATCGAACCGTCGGCCGTCGTGAAGAGTGTGCCGTCGAAATCGGCCCCCGAGGCATACGCCTTGCCGCAGAAGACGTTGGAATAGGTGTACGAGCCGATTCCGTAGAGATTCATCGTCACGTCGCCGAGCGACACTTCGGCACCATTGGCATCGGCCAGGTGTTCGGAGTTCTCGAACGAGATCACGTCATACTCAACGGCAGGTTTATCGTTCTTGTCGTCCGAGCAGGCGGAGAGTGCGGCTGCGCAGAGCGCAGCGAGGAGGAAGGGATGCAAGTGTTTCATAATCGTTTATTGTTTATTTTCGGGGAGGCACGGCCTCCCCGAAAAGGTTACTTGACAAGTGCGATCTCGTCCAGGCAGAAGTAGACCGGATCGAAATCCTTGTTCGGGTTGACCCCCTGGGGCTTGAAGACGAGTTTGTCGACTTCGCCCAGCGAGGTGAGGTCGGCCTTGACCCACCCCTCGGCCACCGAACTCATGTTGACCAGCATGACGTCGACCTGTCCGGTCTCCTGACCCTTGAGCGAGCCGGTGATGCGGTAGCCGAACGTGCGGTCGGAGACGGCCGACGAATCGTATTTATAATAGGTATAAAGCATCGTCGAGGGGGCCATGCAGAGATAGGCCACCCGACGGGGCGTCACGGCGAACTCGATGGTCGGATTGGCATAGGTGCCGCCCATCATGCCGTTGCAGTAGGCCACGGCAAAGGTCCGGCTCGCACTGGCCCCCTCCGAGGCGTAGACCGAGAACTGGTCGGCGTAGTTGAACGACGTGGCCGTCGTATTGAAGTTCCGCGAGAGGACGAAACCGCCCCACGTATCCATCTGCGAGCCCCATCCCGTACCGTCGCTGTAGTAGGAGCCGAACCAGACGTTGGCGTCCGCCGTCGAGAAGAGCGGCAGATCGACCGTCTTGCCCATGTACTCGATATCCTGGCCGTAACCGTCCACATAGGGCTTGGCCCAGAAGATGTCGTGATAGGTCCCGGCAGCGAAACCTCCGACCACCTCGGCATCGCCCAGCGCGACGTCGGCTCCGTTGATATCCTTCATGCCTTCGTCCGTTTCGAAGGAGATGATGTCATACTCGGCAACGGGTTCGGGATCGGCGACCCGCACGACACACGTGGCCGATACCGATCCGCACAGGGCCTTGATCGTAGCCTGACCGGCACTCTCGGCCTTCACGAGTCCCTCCGTCGAGACCGTGGCCACCGTCTCGTTGTCGGAGCTCCAGACCACCTTGTCGGTTGTATCGAGGGGTTTGGCGGCAGCCTTGAGTTGCAGCGTCTCGCCCGGAGCGAGATCCTTCTCCACGACGTCGAGCACCACCTCCGTGGCAGGAACACGGGGATCGGTCGTCTCCTTCTTGTCGTCGGAACAGCCTACGACCGCCAGGGCGGTCAGCAATGCGAGGGTCGGGGTAAGGAAAAATCGTTTCATACGTTGAACAGGTTTTTGGTTATGTAAATAAAAAAACGGTCCCGAAACCCTCCGAGATCGAATCTTCTTCACCCTCGTCCCGTACGACGAGAAACGACCACATGCGACACCGCCGCAGATGGTTACGATGCTCCGTTCACCGCAGATGCACTCGAAAAAAGATTCTTCCCCGAGGAAGTTGCCAAGGCAGGTCTTCTGGCTTGTTCCTGCCGCAACGCCTTCCCAGTTGCAAAACCAGTGGCTCGAGCGTGTTGCGGCCGTAGACGGAACTTACAGCAGCGGGAACTGCTGCCGATTCTCACGGCATTCCCTTTTCATCACCAAGGATTTGCATCCACCCGCCGGGGCTTTGCGGAATCCTTTGTGAACCTTTGCGGTGCAAAGTTAGAAAATAAATTCGTATCTTTGCCCCGCAAACCTAAAAAACATGAAAATCATGAAGCACGCTTACGTGTTCCCGGGCCAGGGTGCCCAGGCCGTCGGGATGGGTAAAGACCTCTACGACAATGTCCCCGAAGCAAAAGAACTCTTCGAGAAAGCCAACGAGATACTCGGTTTCCGCATCACCGACATCATGTTCGCCGGAACCGACGAGCAGCTCAAGCAGACGAAGGTCACGCAGCCGGCCGTCTTCCTCCACTCGGTCATCATGGCCAAGGCCCTCGGCGTAAAGCCCGATGCCGTTGCCGGCCACTCGCTGGGTGAGTTCTCGGCCCTGGTGGTTGCCGGAGCCCTCTCGTTCGAGGACGGTCTGAAGCTCGTCTCGAAACGTGCCATGGCCATGCAGGCCGCCTGCGAGGCGCAGCCCGGAACGATGGCCGCCATCCTGGGTCTCGACGACAAGACCGTCGAGGAGATCTGCGCATCGACCGACGGTGTGGTCGTTGCCGCCAACTACAACTGCCCGGGTCAGCTGGTAATCTCGGGTGCCGTCGAGGCCGTCGAGGCCGCCTGCGAAAAGGCCAAGGCTGCCGGTGCACGCCGCGCACTGCGTCTGCCCGTCGGCGGAGCCTTCCACTCACCGCTGATGGAGCCCGCCAAGCAGGAGCTTGAAAAGGCCATCCACGAGGCCCCGTTCCAGACCCCGACCTGCCCGATCTACCAGAACGTCGATGCCAAACCCTATACCGATCCCGCCGCCATCAAGGCCAACCTGATCGCACAGCTGACGGCCCCCGTACGCTGGACCTACATCGTCAAGAACATGCTGGCCGACGGCGTGACGGAGTTCACCGAACTCGGCCCCGGCACGGTGCTCCAGGGACTGATCCGCAAGGTCGACGCCAACGCACACGTCGAGTCGAAATCGACCCTGTAAAGGATCGCGGAGCAAGCCTCCGCCGCACGAAAAATAACGACCTGCCCGTCAGGTCGTTATTTTTTATTGTATCTGCCGGGCCGGAAAATTTATTAAAATTATTAAAAAGTTATTGCATTTTTTAATTTAAGTCGCTATATTTGCACTGTTACTTAAAAAACAGGCTGGAAGGATGACATCACTCACCGAATTTTTCAACAAACACGAAGACGAAGCGCTGAAGGGCATTTCCCACAAAAACAGCATCATCAAGCGCAACATCATCGCACACATGGCCGTAAACGGCGAATGTACCCTCTCCGAATTAACCAAAGAACTGCATATCAGTGTCCCGACCATAACCAAACTGGTTCAGGAACTTGTCGACGAAAACATCGTCACCGATCTGGGCAAGGTCGAGACTCCGGGAGGCCGCCGGCCCAACATCTTCGGACTGGCCAATTCGGCCATCTATTTCGCCGGAGTGAATGTCGGCCGTGACAACATGCGGTTCCTGATCACCGACCTCCAGAACAATATCATCAAGGAGGAGAACGACTTCACGTTCGAACTCATCGACCGCCCGCAGTGCATCGAACGCATCTGCGCCAACATCGAGAACTTCATCGCCAACTGCGGCATCGACCGCGCCAAGATCCTCGGACTGGGCGTCTGCATGACGGGCCGCGTCAATCCCGCCACGGGCCGCAGCTACAAATACTTCACCTCGAGCGAGCAGTCGCTGCGCGACATCCTCGAGGATCGGGTCGGCATCCGCGTGCTGCTCGAGAACGACACCCGCGCCCGCTGCTACGCCGAGTACACCTGCGGCAAGTCGAAGGACGAGAGCAACGTGATCTACCTGCACATGGGCCGCGGCGTCGCCATCGGTATCGTCATCGACGGCCAGCTCTACTACGGCAAGAGCGGTTTCGCCGGCGAGTTCGGCCACATCCCCTTCTTCGACAACGAGATCATCTGCTCGTGCGGCAAGAAGGGCTGTCTGGAGACCGAGGTTTCGGGTATCGCCATCGAGGACAAGATGTGCCACCTGATCGAGAAGGGGGTCAACACGATCCTCAAGGAGAAGTACGACCAGCAGAAGAGCATCCACATCGACGACATCATCAACGCCGCAAAGAACGACGACAACCTCTCAATCGAGCTGATCGAGGAGGCCGGCGAGAAGGTCGGCAAGGCCGTGGCGTTCCTGATCAACACGTTCAATCCCGAGACGGTGATCGTCGGCGGCAACCTGGCGGCTGCGGGTGACTACATCATGCTGCCGCTGAAGTCGGCCACGAACAAATACTCGCTCAACCTGGTCTACAAGGATACGAAGTTCCGCCTCTCGAAGATGAGCGAAAACGCCAACGCCTGGGGCGTTGCGATGCTGATCCGCAACAAGGTGATCGGACTGCGATGACACTCGAAGGGCGGCGGATCCGGCTGCGGGCCGTCGAGCCACAGGATGCCGAAGTACTCTACGCGTGGGAAAACGACCCTGCGGTATGGGCCGTCAGCGGCACCACCGAACCCTTCTCACGGGAACAGATCGAACGGTTTATCGATCGGCAGCTGCAGGGCGGCGATCTCTTCCGTACCGGTCAGCTGCGCCTGATGATCGAGACCCGGGGGGCCGAAGAGAAGGCCAGCTCGGGGGCGAGTGAAGGGGCCTGCGGAGAGACTGACGGAGAGGCAGGCAAGGAGACACGCGGAGAGGCCTGCAATGGGGCCTGCAGAGAGGTTGACGGAGAAGCTGGCAGAGAAGCCTGCAATGGGGCTGACAGAGAAACCGGCGGAGAGGCCTGCAATGGGGCTGACGGAGAACCCGGCGAACGGACTTGTGAAGAGGCTGACGGAGTGACCTGCAAACGGGAGGCCGCTCCTTGCCGGACGATCGGGACGGTGGATCTGTTCGAATACGATCCGCTGCACGGAAGGGCCGGATTGGGAATCCTGATCTACGACCCGCGCGACCGCCGGCTGGGATATGCCCGCGATGCAGTGGAGACGCTCTGCGAATATGCCCGCAACCGGCTGCGGATGCACCAGTTGTGGTGCTGCATCGGCGAAGGAAACACGGCAAGCCGGATGCTGTTCCGCGAGTTGGGTTTTCGCGAAGTCGGCACCAAACGCGACTGGCTCTGGAGCCCCGAAGGCTATCAGAATGAGATCCTGCTGCAGAAGATTCTCGACTGACCGCCGATTCTTCAACCATCCACAACAAAAGACATCCCGACCTTTTGGGTCGGGATGTCTCTGTTTCAGGGCAGGAGCAGGGACGGCCGCCGGTTCGGACCGGTGCAGCCGTTTCCGAAAACCGGTCAGGGACGAATCCCGATCCGGCTGCAAACCACTCCGAGGCCCTGCATTTACTCGACAAGCGTCAGCTTCACGCGTTTGTCCTTGACCGACACGTAATAATCCCCTGCCTCAAGGATCGGGCGTCCCTCATCGTCGACAAAGGCCAGATCGCGTTCGGGATCGATCTCGAAACGGAACCGGCCGGTCTCGCCGCTGCGCAGCATCCGCTTCTCGAAATGGCGCAGCTCCTTCACCGGACGCGAAATACGACAGACAGGATCGGTGATGAACCACATCACGGTCTCGGCCCCGTCACGCGGTCCTTCGTTCGTCACGTCGATCTCGACCGTGACCCGTTCACCGCGCCGGAAGGTCGTTGCCGAAACGACCGGTTCGCCATAGGCATAGGTCGTATAGCTGAGTCCGTAGCCGAATTCGTAGAGCGGCGTCGAGGGGATATCCTGATAGCGGCCCTGATCGGGACGGGCACTCTGACGATGGTTGTAGTAGATCGGCACCTGACCGGTCGAACGGGGGAAGGTAATGGCCAGACGTCCCGAGGGGTTTATCCGCCCGGAGAGGATCCCGGCTGCCGGCGAACCGCCACGCACTCCGGGCTGCCAAACCTGTAGAATGGCCCGGCTCAGCGGCTCGAGGCGGCTGATCTCCAGCGGGCGGCCGCTCGTGAGCAACAGCACGACCGGTTTGCCGCATCCGGCCACTTCGCGGGCCAGCTGCTCCTGCACGGCGGGCAGTGCCAGCGTCGAACGGGAGGCATTTTCGCCGCTCCAGTTGGCCTTTTCACCAAGACAGAGCACCACGACATCGGACTCGGAGGCCACACGGACCGCCTCGGCAAAACCCGTTGTATCGTCACCGTCAAACCCGCTTCCGACGGCATAGCTCAACTCCGCACGCCGTCCGAACTCGCGCTCCAGACCGTCGTAGATGCTCTCGACATCCTCGCCCATGCCGTGGCCGGCCCAGGCTCCGAGCAGATGGAACTGACTCTTGGCCATGGGGCCGATGACCGCAATCCGACGTACGTCCGCAAGCGGGAGGATCGCCCCTTCGTTCTTGAGCAGCACCATCGATTCGGCAGCCAGCTCCTCGGCTACGGCGAGATCCTCCTCACGCAGGAAACGCTCCCCGGGCGTCGACTCTTCGGTATAGGGGTGTTCGAAGAGCCCCAGACGGAACTTCAGCCGAAGGACACGCCGGACCGCATCATCCAGACGCTCCCCGGAGATCTCGCCATCACGCACCAGATCGGCCAGATGGGCGTCGTAGCAATGGTTCATCATGTCCATCTCGAGCCCCGCCCGGAATGCCAGCAAGGCCGCCTCGCGACGATCCGCGGCAACCCCCTGCGAACGCAGCTGCTGGATGGCGCCCCAGTCCGAGACGACAAAACCGTCGTGATGCCAGCGATTCTTGAGAATCTCGGTCAACGTATAGGGGTTGGCCGATCCGGGGACACCGCTGATGTCGTTGAAACTGCTCATGACGGTGGCGGCACCGGCCTCAATTCCGGCCTTGTAGGGGACCAGATAGGTATCCCAGAGCGTCTGGCGCGAGATCTCGGTATAGACATAGTCACGGCCGCCCTCCGAGGCTCCATAACCGACATAGTGTTTCAGGCAGGCCGCCACACGGTGTTCTCCGGCGAGGTCGTCGCCCTGATACCCCTTCACCGAGGCGGCACAGAAGACGGCGTTGGCATAGGGATCCTCGCCGTAACCCTCCGAGACCCGTCCCCAGCGGCCGTCGCGGGCCACGTCGATCATCGGAGCAAACGTCCAGTCGATGCCGCACATGCTTGCTTCGCGGGCCGCAACCCCGGTGGCACGGGTCACCAGCGCGGGATTCCACGAGCAGGCCTGCGCCAGCGGAATGGGATAGACCGTGCGGAAACCGTGGATGACATCGAAGGCAAAGAGTACGGGAATCCCCAGCCGCGACTGTTCCATCGCCTTGTGCTGCACCCGGTTGCGCAGATCTGCATCGGTTTCGAAATAGATCAGCGATCCGATTCCTGCGGGGATGTCGGCGACGGGATCTCCCTGGTTGTTGACATTGTCGTTGCGGCCCAGGGTGTACTGATTGAGCTGGAGGACCTTCTCCTCGAGCGTCATGCGGCCGAGCAGATCCTCGACACGCTCTTCGATCGGCAACGAGGCATCCTTGTAGCGGGGATGTCGTTCCGCTCCCTGCGCGGCGGTTGCGACCAGCGTGGCCAGCACGATGCCGCAGGCGATCATTCGTTGGGTTTTCTTCATGGTGAATCAGTTAAATACGGGTTCATTCGAGAGGTGCATCCCCGTCGTCGGATCGACATTCTTCAGATCGAAGACCACCAGTGTATTCTCTTTCGGGCGGAGCAGACCGTCGGGAATCCGGATCGACTGCTGCCGCTCCTCGTCCCAGAACGAGCCGAGGTAGCAGCCGTTGATCCAGACCTCGCCCATCCCCCACCCCGAGACGTCGAGATAGGCCGCCGCAGGCTCCGTCGCATCGAACCGTCCGCGGCGGAATCCGGGCTCGACCGGCTCCGTCCCAAGCGGCCGATAAATCAGCGAGGCCGGATCCCCCTCACGAATACCGAGCGGGATGATCCGCCAGCCAAGGAGCTCCTCACCGCCGAGACGGGCCTCACCGAACAGTCCCCGGGAGTTGTCCAGAATCTCGGGACCGTAGGTGATCCGGCCGATATTCTCGACATAGAGCCGCAGGGTATGACGCCCGGCCGGGGCCTCGATATCGATCCGATTGCCGCCATCGGTGAGCGTCCCGACCAGACGGCCGTCGACAAAGACCGACGCATAATCGCGGACATGCTCGATCTCGAGCTCCGCAGCCGTCCCCGTCGACTCGATCTCCGTCTCATAGAGCAGATATCCCGACTCCATGCCGAGTTCGTTCATCGGGAGCAGATCGTCCGACTCGCACACCTCACCGGCCACCTCGTCCAGCGGGGCGTACTCCGTCAGGGGAATCTCCTGGGCGCTGAGTTCTCCGACAAGGAGCAGCATTGCCCAGACAAAAATACCGGTTTTTTTTCTCATTTCCGACTTTTTTTCATAAACGAACGGATGAAAGACTCCTCCAGCGACACTCGGGGATCGAACGCCTCGCTGTGGACATAGCGGTCGATGCTTTCGAGCAGCTGCCGGGTGGCGGGACGCTCGTCGAGGTGTTTCTCGGTATCGACCGCCAGGACAAGCAGCTTGCCGCCGCCGACACGGGCTTCGAAGCCGATGCCGAGCTTGCGGTTGCTGTCGAAGCTGTCGATCACCTGGATGAAGGGGCGCAGTTCGCGCGGCGTCTGCTGCAGATCGATCACACGGGCATTCTCCAGGATATCCCACCACTGCCAGTCGGTGTGATACGAGGTGGGGAAGTCGGCAAAGAGGGGCTCCTCGTTGTGGATCAGGCAGCCGATCGTCATCGGAGCCCATGCAAACATGATCGGGTTCCAGAAATGGTTGTGGAAGGTCGACCGGCGCCCCTCGACCCGACCCGGCGCCGGGGTGAAGACCACCGTCTTGCCGGCAGCCAGGTAGCGTTCGGCCTCGGCATCGAACTCGCGGGTGTAGAGCACCTCGTCGTCGGAACGCATGAGCGACTCGTTGCGCGGATAGACCCAGAGGTTCCAGCTGTTCCGTACGGAGTCACCCACCTCAATCCGGAACGTCAGCTGCTGCGGACCACGGATTCCGGTAAGCGGGACGGAGAGTTCGCCGATCGGGAAGACTCCCCCGTCGGCCACGCTCCGTGCGGGGAGCGATCCGCGCTTGACGGTCCGTCCGAGACTGTCGACAAGCGACCAGCGAATCCGGGCCTTGCGGAGCTCCTTCCCGCTGAAGTTGTAGACCTCGGCCCGGGCCCGGAAGGTCTCGCCCTCGTACCAGGCGCTCTTTTCGTAGCGCAGCAGTGCCACCGTCGGGGCACAGAAGGCCCGCCACTGTTCAGGCGTCACCAGCCCCTTCGAATCCCAGAAGGGGTCGAGAATCCCCACCGGCGCATAGCCCTGCCCCGGAAAGTCGTTGAGCGAAAGGAGCTGGAATCCGGCCGATTTCGACGAACGCAGCAATGCCTCGATGACGGCCTTGTACTCGACAACGGTCAGGGCACCCGACGCCCGGAAGAAATCGTAGGCCTGATCGAGCATGCCGTTGCGGTCGAGCATTTCGCGCCAGAGTTCGAAGTTGCGGGCCTGTACCGGACCTGTGAACTTCGGGATCTCGCGGAAATCGGGATAGATGCAGCGCTGTCCCGACTCGTGGGAGATGACCGGCACGTCGACATCCGACTCCATGCTGCGGTCCCAGTCGGTCGACGGACGGCCTTCGTAGACCTTGACCGGGCCCTTGTTAGTCTGTTGCGAGACGTAGAACTGGTCCGAAGCGACACGCGTACGGGCCGTCGATCCGCTGAAAAGGTGGCGGTTGTCGAGGGCGCGCCCCGTGGCGGTGAGCTCCTCGACGAAATCGAAGTTGCCGGTTATCTCGTTTCCGTTGCAGTAGAGGATGAACGACGGATGGTTGCCGTACTCCTTGAGAATGGCGCGCATCTCGCGGCGGAAGAAGTTGTAGCGGGCCGAATCGGGTTCGGCATCCTTGCCCCACATCGGCATCTCGACCTCGAGATAGACTCCGCAGCGATCGGCCATGCGGAAGGCGGCACGCGGCGGGCACCACGAATGGAAACGGATGTGATTCAGGCCGTAGGCCTTGACCGTACGCATGATCCGCTCCCAGGGAGCATCCTCGACGGGGGCATGGCCCGTCTTCGGGAAGACGGCATTCTCGACCGTTCCGCGCAGGTGGATCGGATGGCCGTTGAGCAGGACGTGGTTGCGTCCCTGAGCCACCTCGCGCAACCCGAAGTCGGCCGATTTTTCATGTTCGTAGCTCTTTTCGCCATCGCTGGTGAGCAGCCGGCACCGCAGAGTGTAGACCACCGGGGAGAACTCGTCCCAGCACTGTGCTCCGTCGCCCAGGTCGATGTTGCCCGTCACACGGAACTCCTCACCCTCGCCATGTACCGGGAACTCGCGTTCGATCGCAAGGCCGTTGCCCGAGACCGTCACGATCGCCTTGCCGTCGACCGGCCGGCCGGTGCGGTTCTCGACCGTCAGCCGCATCTCGACCTCTTTGTCCGCCACGCGGGGATAGAGCTGCAGATCGTCGACATAGACGGGATCGACCGCCACGAGTTTCATCTCGCCCAGGATTCCGTTCCAGTTGATCTGCGTGAACTCCGTATGGGCATGGTTCCACTTGTGGGTGTCATACTGGAAGCGGTTGTCGATGCAGACCGTGATGCGATGTGTCTTGCCGGGCGTGACGAAGTCGGTCAGTTCGTGGTTGTGGGGCACGCTGATGTAATCCAGCCGACTTACCTCCTTCGTGTCGACCCACACGGAGCTGAGCCAGTGCGTCCGCTCGAAGTAGAGAAAGATCCGTTTACCCTTCCATTCGGCCGGGAACTCGATGTCGCGCTGATACCAGGCCGGAGCCATATATTCGTAAACGCGCGTCAGCCGGTCGACATACCGGTAGGGGCATTCATAACCGATCCGGTAGTCGTCGGTGATTCCCGGCAGGGTGATGCTGTCCTGCAGCAGATGGTTGTAGCGGGGCGAAAGCGACCCCCGGCGGAAGTCCATCACATCCGTCTGGAAACGCCACACCCCCGAAAGATCCACTTCGCAGGTCTGGGCCGGAGCCTGGATAAGGGCTCCGAGAAGGCCCCAGGCAAGGAGCCATCCCTTCATGATTCGATTTTTCATGTATGCAGTAGTTTCAGATTCGAAAATTCCGATATCGGGCTTCGGCCGGTCGTCAGCGGCAGGACATACTCCGTGCAGGCCCCGGGTCGGCCCGGGACTCGTCGAGACTGGCAAAAGGCTATCGGTCAGTCTATTTGTCGGAGGAGTCCAACAGTCGCTTGAGTCGTGTCAGCGCCTCGACATAGTAGTAATCGGCATATGCAAGCGGGACATCGACCTCCGAGTCGAACGGGAAGGCTCCCGTACTGTGACGGAGGATGAAGTTGCCGTTCTCACCCTCGGCGGCGGTATATTCCGGCGAGGCCAACGTCCGGATTTGCCGGATGGCGAAACGGCGGTACTCCTGCGACTCGTCACCCGAAGTGAAACCGCTCAACTCGATCAGCGCCGAAGCCATGATGGCCGCTGCCGAGGCATCTCGGGGTGTCGAGGGGTCGGCCGGAGCATCGAAATCCCAATAGGGAATCCCGTCTTCGGGCATGTTCGGATGCTGCAGCAGGAAACGGGCGATATGGCGGGCCTGCTGCAGGTAACGGTCGTCACCCGTCCAGCGAAACATGGCCGTATAGCCGTAGAGGCCCCAGGCCTGGCCGCGGCTCCAGGCTGAATCATCCGAAAGTCCCTGATGAGTCTGCTTCACGTGGGGCCGCGCCGAGAGCGTATCGTACGACACGACATGATAGGAACTGTAATCCGGCCGGAAGTGATGCTCCATCGTCTTGTCGGCATGCGAGCAGGCGATCCTCCGCAACGAATCGTTTCCCGAATAATCGGCGGCCCACATCAGCAGTTCGAGATTCATCATGTTGTCGATGATGACCGGATACTGCCAGCGGTCGCGGTTGTGATCCCACGAACGGATCAACCCCACGTGTTCGTTGTAACGCGTCGCCAGCGAACGGGCCCCGTTGAGCAGCACCCGGGCGTAATCCGGATCCTTCGTCAACCGCCAGCCGTTGCCGAAACTGCAGTAGAGGATGAATCCCACGTCGTGATTGTCGGTCGTGAACTGCTCGTCTTCGACACGGGCCGTAAACTTGCGGGCTTCCTGCAACAGTTCGGGACGGGGATCGTTTTCGTAGAGGTACCACAGCACCCCGGGGAAGAATCCGCTGCACCACCAGTGGGAGTCGGACGAGACATCCCTGCCGTTCTCCCACGTCCGGGGCAGACGCCCCTCGAGGGGCTCATAGCGTTCGGCCAGCGCCAGGGCCTGACGCTCGGCCCGGTCCAGCGCCCGGTCAACCAACCGGTCGAGCGGCTCCTCGCCGCCGTTCGAACATCCTGCGGCCGTCAGCCACAGCGCAGCCAACATGGCATATCGTACACTTTTCATTTTGCGTATCGGGTTTTAAGGTTTTCGTAATAGTCGCGAATCAGGTACCAGGCCTGTTTGCGTTCGCCGCGGTCGGAGACCAGCCCCTTGCGGTTCCAATACTCCTGGTGGGTCGGGTGGAGGCGGAACGGCGAGCGGAAGTCGAAAAGAATCCACGGCGAGACTCCCCGCAGATTGGGAATATTCTCGAACATGCGCAGATTGTCGCGGTAGAGGGCCGCCTGATACTCCTCGCTCCACGAGCTGGCCACATCCTTCGGGCCGTGCTGGCCATAGAGCGCCTCACCGCCGAATTCGGAGATAACGAGCGGTTTGCCACGGGCCACGTCCCAGACCGCACGGTCCGGAGTCAGCGGCCAGGGATGATACCAGCCCATGTACTTGTTGACGGCTACGACATCGAGCTCCTCGATGAAAGGGTCGTTCATGACGAAAAGCTGCCGTTCACGGTCGAACCGCACCAGATCGAACGCCGCCACGATTAACCGCGAATCATCGAGTCCCCGGCACGTGGTGATCAGTTCGTGCAGGAAGGCGTTGCGGGGTTCGGAGGGTTGCGTCTCGTTGGCCACGCCCCAGAAGGTCAGTGCACAGCGGTTCCGGTCGCGCAGCACCATCTCGGTGAGCATGCGCCGGGCCTTGTCGAGGGTCTCCGCATTGGCAAAGTCGATCCCCTGCCAGACGGGGATCTCCTCCCAGAGCAGGAAGCCCATCCGTTCGGCCAGACGGACGATGTATTCGTTCTGCGGATAGTGGGCCAGTCGGATGGCATTGCAGCCGAGAGCCCGGGCCTCGGAGAGCAGCATCACGGCATCGGCCTCGGAGAAGGCCCGACCGCGCCGCTGGGGAATCTCCTCGTGGAAACTGATCGAACGCAGAAAGATCGGCCTGTCGTTCAGCAGGATATCCTCCCCCTCGACCCGCAGGTTGCGGAAGCCGATCTGCTCCTCGACACGGTCCCCGCCTGCGGAGAGAATCACCCGATAGAGCCGGGGATCTTCGGGCGACCAGCGCTCGAGCCCGCGCACCCGGAAGAGTCCCGAAGCCCGTCCCCGGGCATCGGTTGTCATCCGTTCGTCGAGCTTCAACTCAGGGATCTCGAGCCGGACATCCGTACCGGCACCGGCCTCGGACAACGCCACGTCGACCCGGATCCGGTCGGCCGACGAAGTGTCAAGACGTACGAAATAGCGGTCGATGAAGGTTTGCGGAAGCGAGACGAGCGACACGTCGCGCGTGATTCCTCCGTAATTCCACCAGTCGAACGCCAGAGCCGGAATGGCATCGACCGAACGCCGGTTGTTCACCTCGACGACCAGCAGGTTGCCATTCTCGCGCACACGATCGGTCACTTCGAACTGAAAGGGGGTGAAACCGCCCTCGTGCTCACCGACCGGTTCACCGTTGAGATAGACCCTACAACGGTAGTTTACCGCGCCGAAATGGAGGAAGAGGCGACGTCCCGCACGCTGCGGCGCATCGAAACGTCGGGCATACCACACCGTGCCCTCGTAGAACATCAGTTCGGGCGTCTGGCTGTTCCAGTCCCCCGGGACATCGAGACGCAGACCGCCCTCGAAGGCATACTCATAGAAATCGCTCTTGCCCTGAGGCTGGCGATTTTCGTAGATCCGGTTCTTGCGGCCCTGGTCGTAGAGGTCGACCAGCACATTCCATTTGCCGTTCAACGACTGTCGTTCGCGGCCGTAGAGATTGGTCATGCAGCCCTGCGAACGGGATTCGCCGACAGCCGACAGCGTCAGCACCAACGCCAGGATCCATTGGGTCAAAGATTTCATCATATCGATCTTGCGGAATTTTCGAAAGTTCATTCAGCGTTCAAAATCGGGTTCTGCGGCACCCGGAGCCGTTGTTTTCAAGGCCGCGGAGCGTGTCCGAGGCGTTCGTAACGATACAGGGCGTAACTGTTCGGACGATCGAGGCGGACCGTCACGCAACCGCCGCGTCCAACCTTCGCGACACCCGGCCTTCCCTCTCCAAGCATCGGGGTCAGCCGGATCCGGCACCCCTCGGGGAGCCACGTCCGGATCGAAGCCTCCGCATCGGGAGTAGCTTCGCGGTAGATGATCAGAAAACCGTCATCCCCGTCGATCGACTGAAATCCGGTCCACGACCGCCCCGACGGCTCGTCGCCCACGGGAAGGATCACACCGCGATGCAGGGCATGCTGGATCTGGCGATAACGGCCGATCTTCGGCCCGAGAGCCAGCGCCTCATCGGGGAGTCCGGTTGCCTCCATCCAGGCCAGCGGCTGTCCGACGATCGTCGTGGCGAAAAGGTATTCAAAATCGTAGTTCGCCGGGGCAAAGGGGTCGCCGGCATACTTCTCCCGGTTGCGCCACTTGTTCAGGAACTCGATCTGAAGGTGCTCGGCCGGCACGTACTTCGACAGCATCCACACGTTGCGCAGCGTCCAGTAGGGGTAATAGTTACCCCAGTCGGTATAGCGGTTTTCGAGGAAGATGTTGCCGTATTCATTGAAGAGGTGATACCCGCCGCGACGGCCGGCCGTCGCATCGAGATTGAAGACCACCTGCCCGCCGGTCTCCTCCGTCACACGGTCGAACAGCCGCCGCAGGTTGGTTTCGGAACGCTTGTCGGGAATAGCCAGACCGTCGATCTTGAAGGTCCGGATACCATACCGACGGAAGAGGCCGATCAGCGCCCGGGCATCCTTCTCCCAGTCGGCATAGGCATTCTGCACGCTCGGATTGAACCACAGGCAGACCTCCACCCCCAGTTGGCGCCCCAGCTCCACAACCGGCTGCAGACCGCGAGGATATTTCACCGAATCGGGGGTCCAGTAGTCGGGATTGTCCCAGATGTTGCGGAACGACCCTTTAGCCAGGGCCGAATTGGGACTCTTGCCGGCCTGCCAGCCGTCGTCGATCTGGAAATGGGTGATACCGAGACGGGCCGCACGGCGGATCTCGCGCAGACAGAAGGCTTCGTTGACCTTCGTATCCTGACTCCGATCCCCCCAGGTGTTCATCATCACCATCTCGTCGCGGCCGGGCAGCAGCCTGCGCAGCTGCTTCTGGTAGCTTCGCAACGCCGTGAGGGCTTCGAGCTCCCCGCCCGGGAAGACGCCAAGCACGCATCCGTAGGCCTGCTGCCAACGTCCGTCGGCCAGATCCTCCGGTTTGAGCCCGGGCCCCACCACGGCAAACGAACCGAATTCGGCCGTGAAGTCCTCACCGCCGTAGGAGAGCTGCACGTCGGAACAGGGAGCCTCCTTCAGCAGGAAGAATCCCCCCTCGTCGATCCCGCTGCGGGCGAAGAGCAAATTACCCCGGTAGCCGAGTTTGCGGTAGGGAATGATATCGGTCTCGAAGACCAGGTTGTTGTTCCAGTCGGTCACGTCGCGAAACTCGACAACGCGCACGTGCCAGTGGTTTCCGCCCGGGGCAAAACGATCGAGGACTCCGCCCGAACGCAGCGGCTGCATGTCGTCGGCAGATTCGATGTTTTTCCGGTCGGCAGGATTCTCGGATTCGGCTCTGCCCAGTGCATCGGCACCTCCGCGCAGCCAGGTACGGCAGAGGATCGCCGGGGCGTCGTCGTAGATCCGATAGACGCGCCGAACGTCAAGACCGCCCATCGAAAACTCCACCGTCGTCTCCAGCCATGCGGGATGGAGCTCCGTGGCGTCGACCCGCTCCACCCTGTAGCATCCCGAAACGGAACCCTCCGCCGGTACAACCTCGAAATCAGGAGTCTGTGAGGCGTTTATCCAGACACGTCCCGATTGTTTCTCCTCCACCCGGATCGTCACGAGATTGCCGCCGTTCCAGCGGAATACACGCTCAATGAGGCCATTGCCCATCGTCAGCGTATCACCGCAGAGACGGCTGTAGGAGGTGTGCGGTTCCGCAACGGCCTCCCGTCCGAACATCAGGACGGCAATGGCCAAAAGAGTTCCGATTCGTTTCATGACAGTTCGATTACCGATTGGACAAATCACGGTCTGAGGGGCAGAATCCGACGCATCGTCTCGACGAAGATCGCCGCCATGCGCTGCTGAATATACTTGTCCTCACCACGCTGCGGATGCCAGCCATAAGTCACCCCCTCGATGGTCTGCGTATCCTGTGCATGGAGCAGACTCGTCTGAGTCCCCGTCACGGGATGGGGAGTGTTGCGCGAAAAACCGATCCAGCGGTCGAACTCCACGAGCGGAAGCCCCCATTTGGCTGCCAGGCGACGCACGGAGTCGTTGTAGAGGACGCGTCCGTCGTGCCAGTCGGTGCAGAGGACGATGACGGCAGGTTTTCCGGCCGGAGTGCCGTAATATTTCGAGGCGGGATTGTCCTTCAACTCGTAGCAGGCCGTGATGTAGCGTTTGATCACATAGTCGAATGCCGCGGCGTAGTTGCTCCGGTCGAACGGCACCGCGTAATCCGTATAGCGTTCTTTCAGCCCGCCCGGGTTGAAGACGTCGCGGTTGTGGACCTGCATGATGACAAAGGCATCCATGGCGTCCAGCTCCTCGGCACTCCAGAGCGTACCGTCGGCCATGCGGTTGGCCGTATCGGCGATCGATTCGCCGCCGATGGCACGGTTGAGCGGCCGGGCGCCGAGTTCGCGGCACGCAATTTCAAACCATCCGTTCTGCGATACGGCAAACGAGGCGCCACTCAGCAGAATCGTATACTTCAGGCTGTCCGGCGAAGCGGCCCGTCCCGGAAGGACGAACAGCAGCAGCAACAGCGATAACAACCATTTTTTCATCATTCAAATTACATTTTCAGTTCTTTCCTTGTTTCAGCGACCGCCGGGCGCAATCGCCCGGCAATCCGTCGAGCTGCGGATCAGGGCAGGCACAACGCCCGCGGTGCGGCAAGCGAACGGCTCAGGTTGAAGCGCTGGTTGTCGGGGATTCCCTCACGTCGCCCCACCCCTTCGCGCATCAGCGCGCGGAGTTCTCCGAGATGGTGCTGGTAGATCTCCCGGGGCGTCGCACCGTAACGCCGGCACAGCGACGCGGCCATGCCAACCACCTCGCCCATCATACCCGTCGTCCGCATCACCCGCACCGATCCCAGAGCCACGTGTGTCACACTGATGTCACGCCCTGCCATGAAGAGATTATCGACGTTGCGCGAATAGAGACACCGATAGGGCACGGCGTAGGGACAGATATGGATATGGCGCGTAGCAGCCTTGAACGCCCCACCCGGGAAACGGAGCGCATTGAGCGAATCGGGAAAGTGCAGATCGAGATCCCACGTCGTGGTGAACGAGGCATCCTCGTGAAAGACCCCTTTGTCGATATCGTCCTGTTTGAGGATGTAGTCCCCTATCAGGCGGCGCGACTCGCGTTTGCCGGCGATATAAGCCACCCATTCGAGACGACGGTCGCGGTAGGCATCGTTCTCCGGCAGGTCGTTCTTCAGGAAGCTCCAGTTCGAATAGACGACCAGCAGTCCGTAATCGCGGATCCGCTCGGCATCGGCAACCGGATCGAGCCCCATGCCGGTCTCCCACTTCCACTCCCCCTTCGTCACCCGTTCGCAACTCTCCTCGTCGAAAGGTAACCCGAAGTCAAAACGCGGGAAACTGCACCGACGCCCTGCATCGACCGAATACCACTGCACCGAAGCACCCATCGTCAAGCTGTCGGGCTGTTCGGGAGCCAGCGATTCGCCGAATTCAGACCGTCCTTCGCGGCCCATTCTGAAATCGGCCCCGGCCAGGAAACCGACACTCCCGTCGCCCGTACAATCGGCAAAGAGCGGCGCCGCGAGCCGGATCTCTTCGCCGTTGCGCGTATGACGGACCGTCACCCGACAGATTCGGCTTCCTCGCTTCTCAACCGCCACGGCCCTGTATTCGGCAAAGAGCACGACGTTCGGTTCCGAAGCGATGAAGTCACTCTTCTTCCCGTCCTCGTAACAGTCGGCCGTCCGAGCATTCCCCTCGCGGGAGTGGCCGAACTCGCGGATCATACGGCCCAGCCCCGGATTGGGGCCGAGTTCGATGGATCCGCCCAGGTGGACCCGGACCTCGGAGGAGTTGTTTCCGCCCAGCACCGGACGATCGTTGACCAACGCCACCCGGCAGCCGAGACGTGCCGCCGCAACGGCCGCGCACATGCCGGCAATACCTCCGCCGACAACCACCAGATCGAACGACTCCTCGCGCGGCACCGTCCGGTCCTGCCCGACCATCCGCCGCCGGAATCCGGCGAGTTCGGACGCTTCGTCGGGTGGCAGTTCACCGTCCGAAGTGAAGTAGATGGCATCGCACCGTCCGTCGAACCCCGTCAGGTCGACCAGTTCGACCTGCGTCTCTCCGCCCTTAGTGCGGATCTCTCCGGCCGGCTGCCACATCCATTGCCGGCCGCTGTCGCCCAGAACAACCGGCAGCCGGCGGCCGCCGATCCGGAGCGTGAAGCGTCCCGGACCCGGGCCGTCGAACCAGGGAGATGTCCAGTTGTAGGTCCGCACGTAGACGCGGTAGGTTCCCGCCTCGGGGAAGACAACCGTCGTCCGGGCATCGGCCACCGGACATCCCATTCCGTGGGCAATCAGATAGGGCGAACCCATCCGGTCCATGAACTGCTGGTCGACGGACCACCCGCCCCGCTCGCTGAAGCTCTCGGCCTCAACCAGCACGCCGGCAGCCCGGACCGCCGGAACAACGGCCATCAGCAACAACAACAGCAATACGATCCGCTTCATCGCCTGCATACAATCAGTCGATCCGTACACCAAGCAGTTTCAACCAGCCGTCGGCCGTCTCCTCACCGTTGACAGCCAGCCGGATAGCCGGACGATTCTCCTTCTGCGTATCGACAATGGCCACGGCCCAGGTATAGTCGCCGGCCGGAGCATCGATCTTCGGCGCGAAAGTGTAGGAGAAGGGGGTGCTTTCGACCCATCCCGAGGGCTCGCACTCGTCGTCAACGTAGACCGCCACGGCCTTGTCGTCGCCGTCGAGCAGCGCATAGGCTACCTTGTACTTGTAGTTCCACTGAGGCAGGTTGTTCGGGCAATATCCCCAGCCCATGTTACGCCAGCGCGAGGTGATCGTCGCCGTTTCGCCCGACTTGAGGTTCTCGGGCAGCGCCACCTGATCGGGATAGAGCCGGTAACCGCCTTCGGCAATGAAGCGCTCGACGAGCGGGAAACTGTCGATGAACCACGATTCGGTCTCGGCCCCGACACGGAAGTCCATCATGTTGACGTGGGCCTCGGCCGAAGCGTCGAACTCACCCTGACGGACATCCTCGGGATGTCCCTGGCGATAGCCCGCCGGATCGTTCCAGTAGGAGTGGCTGCTGACGATGTATCCGCCCTCCATGATGATGGGCACGCGGTAACGCCACGAAGCGGCGATCGACTTCTCCCAGGTGGAATAGCCCCAGTCGGGATTCGTCATGCCGAAGGCGTCGTGACGCAGGCAGTAGCCATTGGCCACGGCCAGTGCGATCAGGCTCTCGCTGTTGGGATTGGGTTCGCCCGTGCTCACCGGATGGCCGATCACACGGTGGTAGTTGATCACCAGCGGCACCTTCGTGAAGTAGCGGGCATAGAGCTTCGTGATCCAATCGAGCACTTCGCGCTTGACCGTCTCGGTATTCTCGTCGATGGCTTCGACATTCTCCGTGTCGTAGGCCACGCTGTGACCTTCACCCCATTTGCCCAGCCCGTAGCCGTCGATGAAGGCCGTGATGTCCGGATCGTTGAACTTCTCGGCAAAGGCCTGGACGAACTTCTCGTAATAGGCCTGGAAAACGGGATCCTGCGGCATGGGGGTCTTGCGGTCGGGGAATTTCGGATCCGCTACGGCATACTTGGCGCCGGCATCGTAGACAAACTGCGGCGTATTGGCACCCTGGTCACGTCCGTCGACCACAACCCGGAAGGCGATCGGCAATCCGCGCTCGCGGGCCCCCTCGATGAGTTTGTAGACCTTCGAGTCGGGATCGTTCCAGGCATAGACTCCGTCGGCGGGGTTCAGGACAGACCATTTGGTGCGGATGTAGCAGGCCGAGGCGTAGTCGCGCACCCGGACGGTCTTGCCGAGCGAACTGACATAGAACTCCGTATCCCAGTACGAGGGGTCGTAATCAGCACTGCAGTACATGACCCAGCCGCTCAATGGATTCTTCAGGTTCTTGGATCGGCTGTAGGCCGGTTTGACCATCGTGCCCGACACGGGGGCATCACCGCCGTTATCGCCCTTCTCCTTGGTGCAGCCGCACGAAACGACGCCCGCGAAGATTCCCAGCAGAAGGGTCATGGTCAGGGTTCGGTTGATTCGATTCATGGTTTGTATGGATTTTCAGATCGTTTGGTCAAAATTCCGGATCACCGGAACACCGCCGCACCGACCGCAGGGAAGGGAGAGTGAGAGAGTGTCCCTGCCGCCGACACGACGATATTCCGGATCCGGAAACGGTTTGTCTACCGCTTGCTGGCGGTGATGGTTCCGTTGCGCAGGTCGAAGAGGATGAAGTTCGTACCCGACGGAATCGTGTAGTAGGAGTTGCGCGTCTCGCCGTCGGCACCGCCGTGGAGCTCACCCGGTTTGTCGAGTGTCAGCGAAAGATTCTGGCGCTTGCCCTCCTCCGTCAGCGGACAGGTGAAGCAGTAGGCGTTGTTCTGGTTGTAGTCGACGCCCTCGACCGAGAAGTTCTGAACCACGCAGAACTTCATGCCGCTCGAGAGTTCGCCGCCGCTGTAGATCAGCAGCTGCGGATCGGCCAGACTCTGCGTACAGTTGAGCTTCTTCACACCCCAGTTGGTTCCGGCACCGTATGCCCACAGGTCGGTCACCTCGATCGTCGTCTCGGGATTGGTATCGGCGCCGTTGGGACGGAAGGTGACCGAAAGCGGCTGCAGATCGGTCTCGGGCGAGTGGATCGTGACGGTCTTGGCCTCCATGTCGATCAGCACGCGGTACCGGCCGTCCGCCGGGATGGTCCACGCCACCGGATCGGACTGCATCTCCACGGCCTCGGCCACACCGGCCTGCAGCGTACCTTCACCGTCGCTCGGGCAGATGTAGTACGACTCGCCGTCGAGTTCGACGGGGATCTCCAGCTGGCCGGCCGTCAGTTCGCCCGACCAGGCGTAGAGATTTGCGTTTTCGAGGGTCTTCGAGATCTCCTCCGTTCCGTAGGGAACCGCACTGCCGGCGAGCGAGATCCGGTCGGCATCGAAGATATAGACCCGGATGGGAGTGACGTTGACCGTCACGGTGCGGACTTCGGGCATCTCATAGGTCGGGCCGCCGCTCCACTGTGCCGTGACGCGGAACTCGAGCGTGAAGTTCTGGTTGACGGGGACGTTCCAGCGCTCGTTGGCCCAGTTGTTGATCTGCTCCGAGGTGAAGCTCTTGCTGAAGACGCCGCTCTCCTCGATGGTCTGGATGACGGTCGTCGAGCCGAAGTTGTTGCCTTGAACGTCGAGTTTGGTGGTGTACGAAACCACGTAGTCGTCGGACATCGTCCGTGCCGGCGTCCACGTGAAGGTGAGGATCTCATCCTGCAGGTGCTCCTCGTCGAGGACGATCGCATCCGCCGAGGCCGAAACCTCCAGCGTCTCGATGACCGGATCGATATCCTTCTCCTCGGGATCGAACGCACACGACGTCAACCCCGCGCCGACCAGGGCCAGCAGCGAAATCTTGTATATGAATCTGCTCTTTTTCATGAATAATCGGTTTAATTCGTTAACATTCGATGCAAATCCTTCGCAGGTCGCTCCGGGGATCAATAACCGGGGTTCTGCGGGAATTCGGCACCGCGGTTCGAGTCGATGATCGACTGCGGAACGGGCCAGAGGGTGTGGTGCTCGTCGATGACTCCGCGCACGTCGTCGTTATACTTTCTGGCGCGCTCGACCAGCATGCCCGTACGCACCAGCGTAAAGCGGCGGCTCTCCTCGCCCACCAACTCACGGATCCGTTCGTCGAGCAGGTAATCCATGTTCATATCGGCATCCGCCACCGGCGTGGCACCGGCACGACGGCGCACCTCGTTGACGGCATCGGCCGCCAGGTCGGGCTTGTTCTGCCCCAGATAGGCCTCGGCCAGCAACAGATAGGTCTCGGCCAGACGGAACTTCATGCGATCCTTGTACGAACCGGTCAGCTGCAGGTTCTCGGCCTTGCCGAAGAAGAACTTCGTCAGGGCGGGGAAGAGTTTGCCCACCGACCAGGTGTCATCCGTGATCGTGCACTTCGACTGGTAGGTCGACATCGTCTCGTCGTTGTAGTACCAGTTGCGCTTGATGCTGTAGTTCGAGTTACGCATGTCCTTCTCCTCGTAGATGCCGTTGGGCAGTTCCGCACCGGCGGCCGAGGCATTGGTTCCCTGCGTACCGATCCACCACTTCATCGGCGCGATCTGGGCCAGACCGCGGCCGCCGAGTGAGTCGGCCAGTACGAATCCCGAAATGTTGTAGTACTGCGGATTCCAGGCGCGGCGCGTCCAGTCGTCGGAGTTGGTTCCGCCGCCGACGGTGTTGTACTCGAACTGCATGACCCAGATGCTCTCCGTATTGCCGCTCGAGCGGTTCTGGTTGTTCTCGAGGAACATGTCGCTGAAGGCATCGCCCGCCTTGCTTTTGTTGACGCCGAAGCGCTCCTTCACCAGGTCGAAATAACCGCAGTCGATCACCTTCAGCGCCGCCTTTTCGGCCAGCGTGTACTCACCCTGCAGCAGATAGATCTCGCTCAGCAGGTGCCAGGCGGCCCAACGGGTCAGTTTGCCCTCCTTCACTTCGTCGGGGTTTTCGGGCAGGTTCTCCGTCGCGAACTTCAGGTCGTCGACCATGTGAGCGATCACCTCGGCCTTGGGTGTACGGGTAAACGAGAGTTCGAAGGGGTTCTTGATGGTCTCGACCCAGGGCACGTCGCCGTAGAGGTAGACCAGCGTGCGGTAGGCATAGGCCCGGAAGAAGCGGGCTTCGGCCTGATAGAGGGCCTTATCGGTGGGATAGTCCCAGTTGGTGTTCTTCTCGGAGTAGATCAGCAGCTCGTTGGCCGAGGAGATCAGGCCGTAGGCCCACTTCCAGTAGGTCTCGACGAACTGCGACGAGGAGGTCATCGTCAGCGTGGCGAAGGGCGTGAGCGAACCATCGCGGGCACCGCTCTGCAGGACGATGTCCGTAGCGACCTGCAATGCCTCGTAGGGGCAGGCGCCGTTGTGGATGAAGGCACCCTCCTCACCCCAGGTGTTGTACTCCGAACGGGCCATGGCATAGAGACCCGTCGAACCGACCTCGAAGCCCAACGAACTGGTATAGGTGTTGTCGGGAGCCAGCTCGCTCTTGAAATCCTCCTCGAGGAAATCGCTGCAGCCGACCAGGGCCGCCATCGAAAGTACGAGGCCTATCTTGGTTGCGTGATTGATCATTTTCATAGTCGGATTCAGTTAAAAGGTTAAGGTTACGCCCAGCACGTAGGAACGGGCCGTCGGATAGGAGGCAAACCACGAGTTGTCGTAGTTGAGCATCTGACGCATGTTCGAGAATGCGCAGACGTTGTTGATGCCGACGTTCACGTCGATGGCGCTCATGCCCAGCTTGCGCATGAACTTCTGGCCGAAGCGGTAGCCAAGCGTCACGTTCTTGATCTGCACGTAGTTCAGGCGTTTGTAGAAGGCGTGACCGAAGCTGTTGACATACCCCGGCGAGACATACTCCGAGTCGGGATTCTCCGGCGTCCAGTAGTCGGCCCCCTGGATGTAGTTGCTCGTGCTGAAGGTATAGGAACCGATATTGGCGACATTGTCCTCCATCCACTTGCCGAAGACGCCGTTGAGCAGGAACGAGAAGTAGAAGTTCTTGTACGAGAAGCGGTTGCCCATCGAGAGCGTGAAGCTCGGACGCTTGTTGCCGATCACCTTGCGGTCGTTCGAGTCGATGTAGCCGTTGCCGTCGACATCCTCGAGTTTGGCCGATCCGGGCTCGGCACCGGTCTGGATCGCCTTTTCCGTACCGTCCTCGGCCGTGTACATGTAGTTGTCACCCTCCTGCCAGATGCCGATCACGTTGTAGTCGTAGTAAACCTGCAGCGGCTGGCCAATGAACCACTTGTTGTTGATGTCGTCGACCCCGTCACCGCGCAGCTCGACGATCTCGTCGCGGTTGAGGAAGAAGTTGAGATCGGTCTCCCAGAGGAAGTCCTTCTTGCGGATGTTCTGCGAATGGAGGGCGATCTCGATACCGCGGTTGCGGGTCTGGCCGACGTTGTCCCAGATCGAGCTGTAACCGTTCATGTAGGGTACCGTGCGGGTCATCAGCAGGTCGTGCGTATTGGCAACGTACATATCGATCGAACCGCCCAGACGGCCGTTGAAGAACTGGAAGTCGATACCGAGGTTGGCCGTGTAGGTGGTCTCCCACTTCAGATTGGGGTTACCCACGCCGTTGCTGGCCAGGTAGGCCGAATTGACGGCCGACGACCCGTCGCCCCAGATATACTTGATGCCGTTGGTCGAGTAGAGACGGTCGAGGGTCTGGTAGCGCGAGATGGCGTTGTTGCCGTTGGCACCGTACGAAAGACGGATCTTCAGCATGTCGATCCACTCGGCGTTGTCCTTGATGAAGTTCTCTTCGCCCAGATGCCAGGCCACGGCGGCCGAGGGGAAGAAACCGTACTTGTTGTTCCGGCCGAAGACCGAGGCGCCGTCGGCACGTCCGGTCAGCGTCACGAGATACTTGTCGTTGAAGCTGTAGTTCAGACGGAGCATGTAGGAGACCATCGTCTCCTTCCAGTATCCCGACGAGATCTTGATATTCTTCTCGGCGCCCGACATGCGGTAGAAGCTCGAATCGTCGTTGACGAAGCTCTCGCCGCTCTGCGAGGAACTGGTCTCCTTCTTCTCCTGCATACTGAACAGCCCGGTTACGTCGATGCGGTGCTTGCCGAAGACGTTCTCGTACTTGACGACATTCTCCCACGTCCAGTCGGTATCGTAGGTGTTGCTGATGCTGGCGCGGCCGTCGACCTTCTTACCCGTCGAGGTATTGCGGCCGTAGTAGGTACCCGTGAAGTTGTCGCGGTAGTTGTAGCCGAACTGCGAACGGAACGAAAGCCCTTCGAGCGGCAGCTTGATGTTGACGTATCCGTTGGCCAGGAAGTTGCGGCTCGTATTCTTGTTGTCGGCGTTGACATCCTTCATCGGGTTGGGAAGGTTGCTGTAGTCCATCGGCTCCTCGTAGTAGTTGCCGGTTTCGTCCTTGTAGATACCGTAGGGGCTCTGCTTGATGGCGTGCTCGATGTTGGGGGTCAGACCGCCGCGCTCGCTGTGGGTGAACTGCGAGGTGAGGCCCACCGACAACCAGTTGTTCAGCGTATGGTCGACACTCGTGTAGACATTCGTGCGGACATAGTTCGAGTTGTAGACCACGCCCGGACTGTCCAGATAGGAGGCTGCGGCCATGTAGGAGGTCTTGTCGTTACCGCCCGAGAGGCTTACCTGATGGTCCATCGTGAAGACGTTGCGGAAGATGTAGTCCTGCCAGTCGTTGGTGATTCCCTTGGCGTAGTTCTGCTTCTCGCTCGAGCTGATGATGTTGCCCACCATCGGGTCGAGCTGCTCGCCCGTGTAGGCGTTCTGTCCCAGACGGCCCATGTCCTGCTTGAAGCGGATATATTCGTTGGGACCCATCACCTGAATGCGCTGCATGGGCTGCGAAACGCCGAACTGTCCCTTGTAGGTGACATGGATGCCGTTCTTCGAACCGCGCTTGGTCTGGATCAGGATCACACCGTTCGAACCGCGCGAACCGTAGATGGCCACCGACGAGGCGTCCTTCAGCACCGACATGCTCTCGATGATGTTCGGGTCGATATCGGCCAGCGAACCGACATAGGGAATGCCGTCGAGGACGATCAGCGGGTCGTTGGTAGCCGAGAGGGAGTTCTGACCGCGGATCAGCAGGCTCTGGTTGCTGCCCGGGGCGGCATTCGAGGTCGTGATGCTCAGACCGGCGACCTGACCCACCAGACGATCCATGAGGTTGCTGGTCGAGACCATCTCAAGGGCCTCCTTGCCGACGACGGCCAGACCGCCCGTCAGGTCCTTCTTCTTCTGGGTACCGTAACCGACGACGACCACCTCGTCGAGCGACTGTGCGCTGGGGACCATCGTGACATCGATGACAGTCGACGAGCCGATGCGGATCTCCTGATCGGTATAACCCAGGCACGAGAAGACGAGCGTGGAGGAGGGTGCGGCCTTGATTTCATAGAGGCCCTGGGTATTGGTCACCGCACCGGTGTTGCCGCCGTCCTTGACCAGGACCACGACTCCGGCCATCGGGTTGCCGCCCTCGTCGACGACCGTACCCGAGATCCGACCGGCCCCCTGTTGAGCGACAGCGAGTGACGGGATTGCCGCCAGTGTGACCACGACGGCAAGAATCAACGTGTTTTTCAGTTTTTGGTATATTCTTGACATAAAAGGTATGTTTTAGGTTTTCACAAACAGGTACACGACAACGGCGGCGATTCGATACACGGAGATCGACCGTCGTCATTTTTCAGCGTTTCGTCATAGGCATGCGGGTTAGGTCAGTAAAATCTGGTTCAACAGAGGGTTCCGAGTGCACTCCCGTCGGAAGGGTTGGTCTTGCGGCGGTCGGAACTTTCCATCACAAATATCCGCAAAAGAGCGGGATCCGAAGGGTAACTTTTATCCGGAAATGGTTCCATTTCGTACGTGGAGGCGGTTTCGGGTGCATTTCCGGACAAAATCGGACCCGGCATCCTCCTTTCGCGAAGCCCGCCGGCCGGATGCACTTCCGGCATCAACCGTTGCCCGGGCCGGAGCACGCCGCAGGATAAAAACGGCAAAGCCCGGAGCACTCCGCCCCGGGCTGCATGAGCCACCCTGCACCGTATCCGACCGATTATTCCGCACCTCATTCTTCCGCCGTTCCGACCCTCTTCACCGGATTCAACCCTTCTCCACCCTTCGCTATCCCACTCCCTCCGATCGTTCCGGTCCTCCCCGTCGGAAGCTACGCCTTGCGTTTGAACTCGGTCGGCGTCACCTCAAAGTGCCGCTTGAAACAAATGCTGAAATATTTGGGATTGGCAAAGCCCGTCATGACGGAGATTTCGGCCACGGTGAGGTCCGACTCCCTGAGCAACTGGGCCGCCCGTTTCAACCGGATGTCGAGGATGAACTCCTTGATCGACATGCCGGTCAGATCGTTGATCTTCTGATAGAGCAGCGTCCGTCCGATCGACATGTCCGCCACGAAGGCATCCACGTCGTAATCGTTGTTGTCGATATTGCGTTCGATATACTCCATCGCCCTCTTCAGCAGCTCCTCGTCCATCGACGAGATGGTGAGTTTCGAAGGTTCGGCGATGTACTTCTTGCTGTATCGCTCCTTGAGTTCCTGCTGCGTATGGATCAGGTTGGCCACCTGTTTGAGCAGGAAGTCCATGTCGAGCGGCTTGTCCAGGAAGACGTTGGCCCCGCACTCCAGGGCGCGGATCTTGCTTTCGCTGCTCTTCATTCCCGAGAGGACGATCACGGGGATGTGGCTGGTCTTGATGTTCGAACGCAGCGAGCGGCAGACGTCGAATCCGTCCGTCCCGGGCATCATCAGATCCGTAATGACGATCTGCGGAGCAATCCGCTCGACCTTGACAATGCCTTCGCTGCCGTTTGCCGCCGTGTAGACGTTATAGCATTTCGAAAGGCGTTGTTCGATGTAGCCCCTCAGATTCGGATCGTCCTCAATGACCACGATCGTGCAGGCCTTGCGGTCGTGGTGGTCGTTCAGGCCGGAAAGGTCCTCCTCGGTGAGGATGTTGTCAATCTCCGAAACCGTATAATCATAGGATTCGGCACCGCTTTCGGCGTGCTCGGCCAGAAGCGTGAAGGGAAGAACCACCGTAAAGGAGACCTTCGAATTCTCCGACGTCAGGGAGATGTCGCCCTCGAGGTTGTCGACCAGCTCCTTGACGATGGCCAGCCCCAGTCCGGTACTCTCCTCGAATTCGGGACGATGGTCCGAAAGCCGGTTGAACGACTCGAAGATCGACTGCTGCCGTTCGGCGGGGATCTCCGCACCGGTATTTGTCACCGTAAAGGCAAGATATTCCGTTCCGGGCTTCGGCGTCAAGCGGCGAGGGAGCTGTCCGTCGGCCGCCCGGCACACCCGGACTCCGACATAGCCGTTCTCGGTCGTATATTTCATGGCGTTGGAGAAGAGGTTCGTAAAGATCTTCTCGATCACGTCGTGGTCGAAACGCGTATAGAAACTCTCGTACGAGGAGCTGAAGTCGGTCTCGATCCCCTTCTTGTTGGCATAGAAGTCGAAGAGCGAGAAGATGCTCCCCACGAAACGGATCAGATCGCCCGGCTGCCGGTTGAGGGTGATCTTCTGGCTTTCGATCTCGCGGAACTGCAGCAGCTGACTGATGGTCCGCTGGATGCGGTTGACGTTCTTCTCGATCAGATGGACATAGGTTGCGCTGGGACTCTTCTCGGGCAGCAGTTCGCGCAACTGTTTCAACGGGTCGACCACCAGCGTGAGCGGAGTCTTCAGATCGTGCGAGATGTTGGTGAAGAAGTTGATGCGGGCACGGGTCAGCTCCTTCATGTTCTCCTCCCTGATACGTTCGAGTTCGAGGCGGTGTTCGAAGAGCTTTTTGTTGGTAAAGTAGCGCCAGACGAAGCAGACGGCCCCCACGGCCATCAGTGCATAGAGGCTCCAGGCCCAGGGCGAAACGAAGGGCGAAGGCTTCATCCGCAGATGCAGGACCGAAATTTCGTCGCCCCACAAGCCGTCGTTGTTGGCGGCCCGCACCTCGAAACGGTAGTTTCCGGCCGGCAGATTGAAAAACTGAACGGCCTTCTGCCCGAGCGGCAGCAGCGACCAACGGTCCGAAAGCCCCACCATACGGTAGGCATACTGGTTTTTGTCGGCATCGAGGTAACTGTTCGTCGAGAAGCGGATTTCGAGATTCGACTGGCGGTGGGACAGGACGATCGGTTCGTCGCCGTGCTCCTTCGCGTCGGCCGTCCGGGCCATCGTGGCGATGTTGCGCGGCAGCGGAGCCCCCTTCTCACCGGGGATCACCGTCCGATTGTTGATCCGCAGATCGGTGAAGAAAACCTTCGGCCGGAGGGTGTTGTGACGGGTTTCGCGCGGCGGCGTGAAGAGGATGAAGCCGTCGGTGCCGCCGAAGAGCAGCTCCCCCTTCGAGGTCTTGTAGCACGAACGCACGTAGTAGGCGCCGCAACGGTTCGGGTTGTCGATCTGCGACTTGACGAGTTCACCGGCCGCCGCATCGTAATAGTAGAGGCCGTCGTTCGTACTGAACCAGACGTTGCGCGTCGTGGAGTCCTCAAGGATTCCGAAGACCATCTTTCCGTCGAGGCCCCGCCCCTTGCGGTCCCTGAAGTTGACGTATCGGCCGTCGCGGCTCAGCAGGTTGACTCCGCCGCCGCGGGTCCCGAACCAGATGTTACCCTCCTCCGTGATGCAGTAGGCGCATAACTGATTGACCGCGTAAGGAGCATCCTTTATATAATAATGGCGCAGGATCCGCCGCGTATCGACATCGATGACATAGACTCCCTCGTAGGTTACCAGCCAGAGATTGCCGCGCTCGTCGTGGAAGAGCGTCTCGATGCGCATCCGGATCGGATGGCCCTGCTCGTCGGCAATCCGCACGGTCTCCACGACGTGGGTGCGGGCGTCCATGTACATGAGCTCCGCATCGGGGTCGGTCATCCAGATGCCGTCATCCTTCTCGCGGACGAAATCGTAGACACAGAGCGGCTGTGATGTCCCGGGGTGAGACATCGGCAGATCGACAAACCGGTCGAGCCGCTTGTCGAAACGGTTCATGCCTCCGTTGAAGACCGAAATCAGCAGCGTATGGTCCTCGTAACGCATCCGTTTGATCATGTTCGAGGTGATACCGCTCCGATTCTCCTGGGTGTAGTAGAGGAAACGGTCATTGCGTCGATCCCAGTAGTTGATGCCGCCTCCTTCGGTTCCGATCCAGAGGTTGCCGAGCTCGTCCTCCTCGAAGCAACTGACGATCGGATGGTTCAATCCGCCGGGTGTCGCCTTGAAGTAGTAGTCCACCGAACTGTCGGCAAAGGTCATGTAAGCGAGTTTTCCGCCATAGGTTCCCAGCCACACACCGCCGTCCGGATCGGCATAGATCGACCAGATGGAGTTGTTGGGCAGCGAATAGGGATAGTGGAGATTCGAACGCAGCAGTTGGATCTCGCCGCTGCGGGGATCGAGCAGCAGCAGGCCCGACTGGGTAGCCACCCAGATGATTCCCGAACGGTCGAGAAAGAGTTTCTTGGCGCTGGCCGAGCGTTCGTATTCGGTCGGAAGCTTGAAATAACGGGTCACGCACCCCGTACGGTCGTATTCGTAGAGACCGTCCATCTGCGTCAGCACGAAAAACGACCCGTCGAACTCGACGACGTCACGAATGAGGACTTTTCCCGAACCGACAGCGGCAAAAAGCCGGTACTCGCCCGTTTCGGGATCGAGCCGGTAGAGATGGCTGCCGATCGAGACATAGATGTTCCGCTCGAAACACATCAACGAAAGATCGGCGCCGTCCGCGGCAGCCTTTTCGGGCAACGGATACGAACGTACGGCGGGCGAGCGTGTCGGATCGTAGGATTCGATGCCGTTGTTGCGAATGAGCCAGATCGTTCCCGCCGAATCGGAGAGAACCAGTCCGATATTGCCTTCGAGCACCCGATCGAAATGCTGCCGCGCGTAATCGAAACGCAGCAGTCCGTGATTCGTTCCCACGTAGAGGGTCTGCTCACGTCCCGTCACGACCTGACCGTACATCCAGTAGGAGCTGGGCGAAAGACTCGAGACACCCTCGTTCATCCGCTCGAACGAACTGCCGTTGTACATGAACAGGGCGTCATAGCCGCTGAACCAGATTCGACCGACGCTGTCCTTGGCAATGCTGTGGATTCCGCCGTAATAGGTGGTCTCGGGCATCGAATGGAAACGGTAATCCCTGACATTGAACCCGTGGGCTGCACAGGCAAGCAGCAGGGCGACAGTCGACAGGAGCGGAAGGAGGAGTTTCATGCTCGTTCAGGTAGGCTTTTCTTAACAAAGGTAGAAATTTTCGGCCATTTTCACCACTCCCGGGGCTATTTTCCATGCAAATCGGTCCTCCGACCCGTCAAAAAAGGCCGGAATTCCGACACCCTGTCGGAACCCCGGCCTTTCTGCCAAAGACCGCTCCTGCTACTCCAGGCGGCGCGAGCCGTCGGAGATCACCACGTCGTAGATCTTCGGTTCGTGGCCGTAGCGGGCATTGAAACGCTCCTTGGCCTCCGCAATGAAACGGTCGTAGAGTTCGTCCTTGACCAGGTTGATCGTGCAGCCGCCGAAGCCGCCGCCCATGATGCGCGAACCCGTCACGCCGCACTCCTGAGCCACCTCGACCAGCATGTCGAGCTCCTCGCACGAAACCTCGTAATCCTTCGAGAGTCCCCAGTGGGTCTCGTACATCCGCTTGCCGACCGTCTCGTAGTCACCGTGCTCCAGGGCATCGCACACGTCGAGCACGCGGCGCTCCTCGCCGATCACATAGCGGGCACGGCGGTAATCCTCCTCCGAAATCCGATCCTTGACGGCATCGAGCTGCTCCATCGTCGCCCCGCGCAGGAACTCCTGCCCGAGAACCCGGGCAACACGCTCACACGACGCGCGACGGTCGTTGTAGGGCGAGCCGACAAGTTCGTGTTTCACGCGCGAGTCGACCAGCACGAGCCGGTAACCCTTCGGATCGAACGGGAAGTAGGCATACTCCATCGAACGGCAGTCGAGGCGGATCAGATTGCCCTTCTTGCCGAAGACCGAGGCGAACTGATCCATGATGCCGCAGTTCACGCCGCAGTAGTTGTGTTCGGTGGACTGCCCGATCCGGGCGAGTTCGAACTTGTCGATTCCGCAGTGGAACAGGTCGTTGAGCGCAAAGGCGAAGGTCGACTCCAGAGCGGCCGACGACGACATGCCGGCACCCAGGGGCACGTCACCGGCGAAGACCGTGTCGAAACCGCCGATCACGCCACCGCGCTTCTGCACCTCGCGGCAGACACCAAAAATATAATGGGCCCAGCTTTCGGCGGGTTTGTCCTCCTCGCGCAGACCGAACTCCGACTGCTCGCCCAGATCGCAGGCATAGGCGCGGACCTTGTCCGTACCGTTGAGCCGGATGGCGGCGACGATCCCCTTGTCGACGGCTCCCGGGAAGACAAAGCCTCCGTTGTAGTCGGTGTGTTCGCCGATGAGGTTGATACGTCCGGGCGAGGTGAAGAGGATGGCCCCTTCGCCGAAGAGTTCGTGGAATTTCTTGCTGACTTTTTCTTTCATGGTTCTTATTGAGTTTGTGGTTTCAAGTCGTTCGAATTGTACGAAGATACGCAAAAATTTGTCTTTTCGGAAGTTTTTTCGGATCAAATCTTCTCAAAATCGGATCATTGTGTCCTCCACCCATCGGGAACCGCCCCCGGAAATCCTCCCCCAACGAACAGGACAAAGCCGCGAATATCGCCCCCGCAAAGGCAAAATAGCGCTTGCAGAACCGGAAATATTTCGTATCTTTGTACTGCTTTCAAGGCATCAAACCACCTAAACAAACATCAATATGAAGAGACAAATCATTCTGGCCGCAGCACTGCTCCTCGCTGCGGGTGCAGCCGTCGCACAGCCCAAGGTCATTGCCCACCGCGGCTACTGGACCGCTCCGGGATCGGCCCAGAATTCACTGGCATCGTTCACCAAGGCCGACTCCGTAGGGGTTTACGGTTCGGAAATCGACGTCTGGCTGACTTCAGACAACCATCTGATTGTCAACCACGACCGCATTTTCAAAGGGACCTCGATCGACATGGAGCGCGACAAGGCCAGCCTCATCACGGCAATCGTACTGTCCAACGGCGAGAACATCCCGACCCTGGATGCCTATCTCAAACTGGTTACGGCAAAGCCCCGTACCCGGCTGATCCTCGAGATGAAGTCGCTCACGGACCTCAACCGCGAAGACCTTGCCGCCGAGAAGATCGTCCAGGCGCTGCGCAAACACGACCTGCTCGATCGGACCGACATCATCGCCTTCTCGATCAACGCCTGCCTGGCCTTCAAGAAGCTGCTGCCCGAGACGAAGATCTACTACCTGAACGGTGATCTGCCGCCGCGCAGCATCCAGAAGCTGGGGCTGGCCGGCATCGACTATTCGGCCAAGGTGCTGCGCCGCCATCCCGAATGGATCGAACAGGCCCACAAGCTCGGGCTGGAGGTCAACGTCTGGACGGTGGATTCCGAAGAGGACATGCAGTATTTCATCGACCAGAATGTGGACTATATCACCACGAACTACCCCGAGCAGCTGCAGGCGCTGCTGAAGAAATAGCGCGTCGTCCGGCAGGCCGTCAGGGCCCCGCAGACTGCCGCACAGCGGTATAAACAATCGAAAAAGCCCCGCAGAAGAGACTCCCGAACGGGATTCCTCTGCGGGGCTTTATTATGCGGGTTCAGACACCGGCGAACGCTTTTCCGAACTCAGGCATCCGCCAGCATCGCCTCTTCCTTCCGGGATTCAGGCATCGACGAGCGTGACCTCGGTACCGCATTCACGCAGCCGGTCGAGATAGAGCGACTGTACGCCCCGATCGGTGATGATGCGGTCAACGGACTCCAGATCGCAGATCTTGCTGAAGCCCCGCCGGCCGAATTTTGTGCTGTCGGCCAGCACCACGACCTTCTGCGCCGCCTCGATCATCGCCCGGTTGAGCGAAGCCTCGAGCGTATTGGTTGTTGTCAGTCCGAAGCCGGGATCGATGCCGTCAACCCCCAGAAAGAGCGTGCTGCAGTTGAAGTTGCGCAGCATCGACTCGGCAAAGGGTCCGACGACCGAAACCGAACTGCTGCGGGTGATACCGCCGAGCTGGATGACGTCGATATCCTCCTCCTGCGAGAGGATCCGTGTCACGGGAACCGCCGACGTGATCACCGTCAGTCGTCCGCGGGGTTTGATTTCGCGGGCCAGGAAGGCCATCGTGGTTCCCGAAGCGATGATGATCGAATCGTCCCGGTCGATCAACCCGGCAGCGGCGATACCGATGGCTCGCTTTTCGGCGACGTTTCGCTTCTCCTTCTCATCGACATGACGGTCGCCGATATACGGGCTGATCAGGATGGCACTGCCGTGCGTACGATAGAGTTTTTTCTGCTGTTCGAGGAAGGAGAGGTCCTTGCGGATGGTCACCTCCGAGACGCGGAAGAGTTCGGAGAGCCGTGCGACGGAGATCGATCCGTTCTGATGCAGCAGTGTCAGGATCCGAGTATGGCGTTCCGGGAGGCTCAGGAGTGTTTCTTCGCCGTTTTTGTTCATGAAGGTTGGATTTAATCGTACTAATATAGGCATTTTATTCGAGAAAACCGAGCGCGGTCCGGTTTTTTGCCGACTTTCGGTTTTCATTCTGCCGCTCAACAGGGGATCGAGCAGCGTTTCAGCGCCTCGATAAGCTCCTTTTCGCGTCCGCCGACCAGCCGGTCGAGCAGCGCGTGAAACCGTGGCGAATGATTGTGGTGGACCGTATGGCAGAGTTCGTGGAGGATGACAAAATCGCGCAGGTGCTCGGGAATCCCCATCAGGAAGAGACTCAGCGAGATGTGGTTTCGTCCCGAACAGCTGCCCCACTTCGTGCGCGAGGCGCGGATCGAAAGTTTCTCATAACGGAGGCCCGTCGCGGCCGACAGGCGGGCGATGCGCGCCGGGAGGTCCTCCCGGGCGGCACGACGCAGCTCCTCGATGCGGGCCTTGAGCTCCTCGGGCGGAAGTTTCGGCGGCAGAGCCTCCTGCTTGCGGGCCAGCCGTTCGCGGACGGCCTCTACCCACTCGACCTTCGCCTCGAGAAAGGCCAGCGCCCGACGCTGCGATATCCCGAAGGGAAACGAGAGCCGCACGTCACCCGACGCCTTGACACGGATCGAAACCCGCCGGGCGCGCGGTGTCTGAGCCAGTGTCACCTCGCCCAGCCGCGGATGTTCGAGCACCTCGACCAGCGACGTGCGCACGACCGAAGATCCCCGACCTCCCGTCGCGGATCCGGTTCTCTTCCTGCCACAACGCCCGATCATCGCAGCCAGAGGGAATGGACCGACAAGGCCGTGATTACATCGACCGAATCGCGGAACTCGACTGCCATCTGGTCGAAAAGGATCCGGCAGCGATCATCGCGGTAGTCCAGCAGCTGCAGCGTCTGTCGGCGGGTCGGCTCCTCGCCCGACGAGGGGTCGTAACCGCTTCTTACAAGCTGTTGTTCAAGTAATTCCGGCACGGAAACCTCCAGCACGGGTTGCTCCGTCCCGAGACGGAAGCGCAGTGTATCGTCCTCGAAGGAGCAGCTTACGGGATCCCACACGGTCAGATTGACATAATAGCGCGAGTAACGGCCGTCGACCTCCAGTTCGGCATTGTGGGGCAGGCTGATATCGATCGAGGAGCGCGTCGCAACCTCCCCGCCGACAGACGGTTCCCAACCATACTGCACATAACCGCGCAACTTCTCGGGAAGCACCGCCACCAGATCGGCCGACGTCCCGATGCCGAAGCGGGCGAACGTTGCGCTGTCGCGTTCGACATACTCCAGCGCCTCGTACAGCCGGCGGAACTCCTCGCGTCGGGCCGTATCGGCCGGCAAGGCGGGCGCAAGCGACAGGCGGCCGTCGGCATCGAGCCGCCCCAGACCGGCGGCAATCCGTTCGGCCCGCAGCGACTGCGAGCGCAGGGCGGCACGCGAAGGATCCAGCGCCGGGATGTAGGCCACGGCAGCGAAGGCCGCCATCGCAAAGAGCACGACCCAGAGGTAGCGACCCGTACGGCGCGAGAGGAAGAGCAGGATGCAGGCCGTCATCACCGCTCCGCAGACGAGCAGATAGATGCGCGGTTCGGTCAGTCCGTACTCGCCAACGCGGCGGGCCACCCCGACCCAGAAGAGCGCCACGATCGGCAGCGCCACGAGGCTGAATCGGTCGTAGAACCAGTCGAACGTCCGCCTGGCGAAGGGCAGCCGCAGCGCCTTGACCGCAAGCGCCGTCATCGTGAATCCGAAGACAAGATAGGCCACGCCCCCCTCGGGCAGCGACCACGTCACGAGGATCTTCGGCAGATAGAGGTAAAGGATGGCGGCATAGATGACCACAGCCGGCGTGATGATCCAATTCACGAGGAGCTCCAGCACGCGCGACGAGCCCAGGCGGGCTTCGGTCCAGCGGTCGATCATCATCAGGAAGAGAGTCGGGACAACGAAGCACTGGACGACGAAGAAGAGATCCGTCGAGAGGTGCACGACCCAACGGACCTCGCTGAAACCGAAGATGTAGGCCGCCGACCAGAGCGTCGCCTCAAAGAGCCCGTAGGCGACATAGGCAAAGAGCATCGCCAGCAGCGCCGCCTGCAAATAGACCAGGGCATCGGCCACGAAACGGTCATTGGCCACCGCCCGCCGCGAGGCCAGCAGGGCCAGCGGCGTCAGGAGCGCAAAGGTGATGATGGCCTGCGCCGATTCGACCCATTCGGGCAGCCCCGGCCAGAAAAAGAGCGGCACCAGCGGCACCCAGGCCACCCAGTAGATACGGCGCCAGACGCTGTGCCCGGCCAGCCGGTTGACGACAAGCAGCAGCAGGGTGCCCCACCCCGTCACCAGCAGCCGCGGGCCGTTGGGCTCCTTGCCGCTTTCCAGACAGACGACCAGCGTCACGGTCAGTGCCAGCAGCAGGAGCAGTTCGATCGGGTGGCGCCGCGCGGTGGTCACGAACCCCTCGCGGAGTTCTCTCATTCGTTCCCGGAGATTCCATTTCATAAGCAGAATGATTCAAAGGGTTTAACGGTGAAGAAAGACAGCGGAGAGGGTTGATCAGAGAAGGGAAGAGAAGGCCGGCGCCGGCGGATCAGTCGCCGATGCGCTGACGCACGACCTCGAAGAGCATCACGGCAGCCGCGGCCGAGACGTTGAGCGACTCGATGTGGCCGATTAGCGGAATGGCCAGCTGTTCGTCGCAGAGTTTCAGCACCTCTTTCGAGATGCCCGTATCCTCGGCGCCCATCACCAGGGCCGTCGGACGCCGGAAGTCGGCATCGTAGAGCAGCTTGCGGCTCTTCTCCGTGGCGGCGACCACCTGGAAGCCCTCCGTCTGCAGCTGCTTGAGCGTGTTGCGGATCGACCCCACGCGGCAGACCGGGATCGTCGTGAGGGCCCCGGCCGACGAACGGATCGCCTCGGCATTGACCGGTGCGGAGTTCTTCAGCGGCGTGATGAGGCCGTGGGCCCCGGCACACTCGGCCGAACGGGCGATGGCCCCGAAGTTGCGCACGTCGGTCACCCCGTCGAAGACCACCACCAGCGGCGTCTCATCCTCGGGCACCCGTTCGAGAATGTCCGACAACTCGACATACTCGATGGCGGCCGTCTGAGCCACAACGCCCTGATGGTTGCCGCGCGTGAGGCGGTTGAGCTTCTCGACGGGCACCTCCTGCCAGCGGATGCGGTGGCGGATGCAGAGGTCGCGGAACTCCTGCATCAGCGGCCCTTCGGCCCCCTTGCGGATGTAGAGCTTTTCGATCTGGCGGCCGGCCTCGATGGCCTCGGCAACGGGACGGATCCCGAAAATCAGATTATCCATTGTATTGTTCTTCGGTTATTTCCAGTTCATAGGAGGCCTTCTCCCACTCGTGCATCTGGTGGTCGTAACGGGCCTTCAGGTCGTTGTAGGCCTTGTAGTCGGCCTCGTTGTAGGCGGTTGCCGCGGCGAACTTCGCGTCGTATTCGGCAATCTGCTTCTCCAGACTGCCCAGCTCCGTCTCGATGGTCTCGACCGTCTTGCGCAGCTTGCGCAGCAGCTTCTCCTGCTCCTTCTTCTGCTCGTAGGAGGCCTTGCCGGAGAGGGCGGCGGATTTCTCCGTTCCGTCGTTCGCCGCGGCGGCTGCCGAACCGGCCGTTGCCCCCTTCGGAGCCGTCTTGGCCACAGTCTTGCTCCCCTTGGCCGGCGTGTCGCGCCGCTCGATCTCCTGCAGCGACTCCAGCTTGCGCTTTTCGAGGAAGTAGTAGATGCCGCCCAGATACTCCTTGACGCCACCGTCGCGGAATTCGTAGACCTTCTGCACCATGCCGTCGAGGAACTCACGGTCGTGCGAAACGACAACCACCGTGCCGTCGTACTTCAGGATGGCATTCTTCAGGATATCCTTCGAGCGCATGTCCATGTGGTTCGTCGGCTCGTCCAGCACCAGCAGGTTGCGCGGTTCGAGCATCATGCGGGCCATGGCCAGCCGGGCCCGTTCGCCGCCCGAGAGGACCTTGACCTTCTTGTCGATATCCTCGCCGCGGAAGAGGAACGCCCCGAGGATGTCGCGCAGCCGCGTGCGGACGTCGCCCACGGCCACCCGGTCCAGCGTGTCGTAGACCGTGAACTCGCCGTCCATCAGATCGTCCTGATTCTGGGCATAGTAGCCGATGTTGACGTTGGCGCCGATGCGGATCGACCCTTCGGTCGGGGTCAGCTGTCCCACGAGCATGCGGGCCATGGTGGTCTTACCCTCGCCGTTGCGCCCCACGAAGGCGATACGGTCACCCTTCTCGATGACGAAATTCGCCCCGCTGAAGACATGCTTCGAACCGAACGACATCCCGGCCTCGTTGATCTCGGCCACGATCTGTCCCGAACGCGGAGCGGGCGGGAACTTGATGTTGAGCGTCGCCAGATCCTCATCCTCGATCTCGAGCCGTTCGAGGCGTTCGAGCTGCTTGATGCGCGACTGCACCTGGTTCGACTTCGTGGGCTTGTAGCGGAACTTCTCGATGAACTCCTCGGTCTTCTCGATCATCCGCTGCTGGTTTTCGTAGGCGGCCAGCTGCTGGGCGCGGCGCTCGGCCCGCAGCACGACGTATTTCGAATAGGGAACCTTGTAATCGGTGATCTTGCCCAGCGAGAGTTCGATCGTGCGGTTGGTGACGTTGTCCAGGAAGGCGCGGTCGTGCGAAATGAGCAGCACCGCCCCGTTGTAGTTCTTCAGATACTCCTCCAGCCACTGGATCGACTCGATGTCGAGGTGGTTCGTGGGCTCGTCGAGCAGGAAGATCGACGGCCGCCGCAGGAGCAGTTTGGCCAGCTCGATACGCATGCGCCACCCGCCCGAAAACTCGCTCGTCGCACGCGAGAAGTCCTCGCGCTTGAAGCCCAGACCGAGCAACGTCTTCTCGATATCGGCATCGCGCGTCTCACCGCCGAGGATGTGGTAACGGTCCTGGGCGTCGTTGAGCCGGTGGAGCAGCTGTTCGTATTCGGGGGATTCGTAGTCGGTGCGCTCGGTGATCTGACGGGTGAGCTCCTCGATTTCGGCCTCGAGGCGCAGCACCTCATCGAAGGCCTTGGCGGTCTCCTCGACGAGCGTCGTGGTATCGGCCACGCGCATCGTCTGGGGCAGGTAGCCGATCGTGCATTCGCCGTTGATCGTGACGGCACCCGACGTGGGCTGCTGTTCGCCGGTGATGATACGCAGCAGCGTGGTCTTGCCGGCGCCGTTCTTTCCGACCAGGCCGATGCGGTCCTTGGGGTTGATCAGGAACGAAATATTGTCGAAGAGGGTCCACCCTCCGTAACTTACTGTCAGATTGTCGAGTGAAATCATATTGCGGTAGCTGTGATCCGGAGCGACACACGTCCTCCGGGAAAACACCGCAAAGGTAGCGATTTTGGGGGAAATTCCACCATCACCGCCCCACGACCTCGCGTTTTCCGCAGATTTTCGCCCGCCGGGCAAGGACTCAGGCCTCGAGGATGCAACGGAGGCCATCACCTCCGGACCGGCCCCGGAGCCTCAAGGATACGACGGAGTTCGCCCCGAAGACCGGACCTCCGACCGCAAAAATACGAAGGCTACTACCCCGCGAACCGGACCTCCGGTCTTGCGTTTCCCGTCGATTTTTTCCCTCCCCGGTCCGGACCTCAGGCCTCGAGGATGCGCCGGATTTCGGCCTCGGGATCCGCAGCCCGGAAGACGGCACTGCCGGCCACCACGGCCTCGGCCCCGGCCTCGTAGACCGCCCGGGCATTACCGGCCGAGATGCCGCCGTCGACCTCGATGAGGGTTTCGAGCCCCAGTTCGCGGATCATTGCCCGCAGCTCGCGGACCTTGTCGATCGACCCCTCGATGAACGACTGCCCGCCGAATCCCGGTTCGACGCTCATCACCAGCACCAGATCGACCTTCGGGAGCCATTCGCGCAGCGCCTCGACCGGCGTGGCGGGTTTGATCGAGATGCCGACCCGGGCGCCCATGCGGCGGATCCGCTCGATACATTCGGCCGGATCGTTCGTGGCCTCGAGGTGGAAGGTCACCAGGTTGGAGCCCGCCTCGGCGAAGCGTTCGACATACTTTTCGGGCTCGACAATCATCAGATGCACGTCGAGGAACTTCGACGTGACCTTGCGGATAGCCTTCAGCACGGGGAATCCGAACGAGATATTGGGGACGAAGACGCCGTCCATCACGTCGATGTGGATCCACTGGGCCGCGCTGCGGTCGATCATATGGGTGTCACGCTCCAGGTGGCCGAAGTCGGCCGAGAGCATCGAAGGGGAAATGATACGCTGCATGAAATTCAGTCTCAGGGGTTTGTTCTCCGCCGGCGCCGTCGGCACCCGCCGCGAAGGGGCCATTCCTCGAACAAAGATACGAAAAGATACGGTAAGTCGGCTGCAAAAAGCCGATTTACACCCATTTTTTGCACTCCGCCGCCGCGCCCTCCGCCCCGATCCGGCAGCGGGATCCGCCCCGATCCGATGCACGAAGCGGCCGCCGGGAGGAGAAAATCGGAAGAAAAGGGCTATCTTTGTCCGTGATGAATACCCTGTTGTTTATTCTGCTTGTTGTCATCATCGGCAGACTGGGCGCCGCCGTAGTGACCCTGCGCCGCGAGACCCAGCGTCTGCACGGCGATCTGGCGGCCGGCGAAGAGTCGCTTGCCGCGGTCCGCGAGGAGCTCTCTGCCCTCCAGAGCCTTCACACCGAGACCCGTCGCAGCCGCGACGAGACTCTCGACGAACTGCGCACCCTGCGCGAGGAGCATCTCCGCACCCAGACCACGCTGGCCGGGCTGCGCGCATCGGCCCAGGCCGAAATCGCCGCGCTGCGGCAGAAACAGGCCGCCGAGCGCGAGACGGAGCGTGCCGAACGCGAACAGCTCGAGGAGCGTTTCCGGCTGCAGTTCAAGAACCTGGCCACGGAGATCCTGGGCGAACAGACCCGCGCCTTCAAACAGACCAACCGCGAATCGATGGACCAGCTGCTGCGCCCCTTCCGCGAGAACATCACCGCCTTCCGCGAGCGGGTCGAGCACATCTACTCCCACGAGAACGAACAGCGCGGCGAGCTCAAGAACGAACTCAAGCGCCTGATGGAGCTCAACCAGCACATCTCGGCCGATGCGCGCAACCTGACCGATGCGCTGAAGGGCAATTCGAAGGTGCAGGGCGACTGGGGCGAGATGCTGCTGGAGACAATTCTCGACAGTTCGTCGCTCTCGAAGGGGATCCACTACGAAACGCAATACAACCTCAAGGACGACGAGGGGCGCAACCTGCGTCCCGACGTGGTGCTGCACCTGCCCGAGGGCAAGCACATCATCATCGACTCGAAGGTCTCGCTGACGGCCTACGTCAACTACACCTCGGCGCAGAGCGACGAGGAGCGGCGCCGTTTCCTGGCGGCCCACGTCGCCTCGGTGCGCCAGCACGTCATCGAACTCGGCCGCAAGGAGTACCAGCGGCTGCTCCGGTCGCCCGACTTCGTCATCATGTTCGTGCCGAATGAACCGGCCTTCCTGGCGGCACTGCAGAGCGATCCGAAGATCTGGTCCGACGCCTACGACCGCAAGGTGATCGTCTCGTCGCCGACGAATCTCTTTGCGCTGCTGAAGCTCGTGGCCGACCTCTGGAAGTACAACGATCAGGACAAGAACACGCGCGAGATTGCCGACTGCGGGCTGAAGCTCTACGAGCAGCTGGTGGCCTTCACGGCATCGCTCGAGGGGGTCGGAGCGGCGCTCGACAAGGCCCGCGCCTCCTACGACGACGCCTACAAGCGGCTCTGCACCGGGAACCGGAACATCATCCGCGTCGGGGAGGAGCTGCGCGAGAAGGCCCGTCTGCAGACCAAACGCAAACACTCGGCCCGCACGCTCGAACTGGCCGAATGCGACACGGACGAGCGTCATCCGTCGGAGAGTGCCGTTCCGGCTGCGGAAGTCCCGACCACGGGTTCGACTACTCCGACCGCGGAGACTTCGGCAGCTGGGACTTCGGAGAGCGTGACTTCGGCTGCTGGAGTCTCGGAAACTTAGGCCCCTGTCTCAGATTCATCTGCCGGGATTTCGGAGACTGCGGCGGCTGCGGAAGCCACCGCGGTTTCAACGTCGACTTCCGAGGCTCCGGTCCCGGAATCTGCCCCGGAATCTGCCGCCACGGAGGGCTCTGGCCGGCTCCCGGAATAAAACCGGTCCGGACCAAAAAAAGAGATCCCGCAACCGATTTCGGCTGCGGGATCTCTCATTTTACCGCCAGCTTCGGCGGATCCGGCTTTCGATTCCGGGCGAGGCGCCGACCGTCAGCATCTCCACCAGATCCGACCAGCTCTCGTCCACCCATCCGATCCGCCCGCGGCAACGCTTCAGCACCTCCATGGCCCATACGCGCACGGCTACCTTTGCCGCCGGATCCACGACCCAGTCGGCCGCCGTTGCGGCAATCCGCTCCAGCGTCTGCGGATCGGGATGGACCCGCTCCAGCAGATCGGCCATAATCTTTCCGAAATGGCGTCGCGCACTGGCATCCGAACAGGCCGGGAACCCCCTCCTGCAGAAATCCTCCGCATAGGGAAAAAAGGCCGTACGATCCGCAAAATAGATCGTCTCAAGTACATAGGCCCCGCGAAAAAGGAGCGTATGGCGCAACGGCTTCGGCAACGTCTCCGCCTCCCGGGTCACCAGTTCGTAGAGCACGCCAACCGCCTCCGCCTCACAAACCTTGCGGGCCGCCTCGCGGGCAAAATCCGCCGACAGGCGATCCGACAACCGGACAATCAGCTCCTCTTCCGTCATGCCGCCCGGCCGCTTCTGCTCAGAAGAGCTTCTTCTTCGAGGTCGTGACGACGAAATCCTTCAGGTAGAAGGGCTCGAAATAGGCAATATCCTCCTTGCGGCCCTCGTCGAGCGCCTTCTGTGCCAGCCGGGCCAGACCGCGCGCCGAAGGGGTCACCTCGACGAATGTGGCTCCCGGCAGCACCTCGGCGCACTTGCGGGCGCCGTTGCCGAAGATCACGAACGGACGGCCGTTGTTACGCCACTCCGCGAAGCTCTCCGCCGTAATCACCTCGGCCGAGACCCCGGTCAGCGCCTCCCCCTTCGCATCGAAGATCTGTGCATAGACCTCCATGCGGCGGGCGTCGACCATCGGGCAGAGACGGGCCTCCTCCCAGCGGTCGACCGAGATGATCCCCGCCTCGTAATCCTCGCGGGCCACCTCGACCAGCGCATCGAGCGAGCCGACCGCCAGCAGCGGCTTCTGCAGACCGTAGCACAGCCCCTTGGCAAACGAGACGCCGATACGCAGTCCGGTGTAGGAACCGGGCCCCTTGCCGACGGCCACGGCATCCAGATCGTCGGGGGCAATCCCCGTTTCGTGCAGCAGTTCGTCGACAAATACGCCGACCTTGCGGGCGTGGTCGCGCCCCTCATCACTCTCGCGCAGCGACAGCAGCACGCCGTCGCGGGCAATCCCGACGGAGCAGACGTCCGTACCGGTTTCAATACAAAGAATCAGTGACATGTTTCGTATTGTTTATCATTCCATTTTTTCGTTCATTCCGCCCGAGCATCATCCGCCGTCCCCGGGTTGACACAACGGGCTAAGTCTCAGCGCACCGCCGGACCCCGAGGTATTTCAACGCATCGCCGGCTCCGGCCCCTCAAAAAAACGTTTCAGCGCACCGCCGGCTCCGGGGCGATCACCCCGAAGTGCTCCAGCGCCCGGCGGATACCATCATCGTCGACCGTCGCCGTCACCCAGTCGGCCGCCTGCAGCGCCTCGTCGCACGCCTCGCCCATCGCCACCCCGATCCCGGCCTTGCGCAGCATCGGGACGTCGTTGCCGCCGTCGCCGAAGGCCATCGTCTCCTCGAGGCGGAATCCGAACCGTTCGGCAAACTCGGCCACACCGGTCGCCTTGTCGATTCCCCGGAGATTGACGTCGGCAAAGATCGGACACCAGCGGCTTGCCGCCAGCGACGGCAGCTGCGCCATCACCCGCTGTTCCAGTTCGGGGTCGACGTAGAAGCACATCTGGCAGCAGTCGCCGCGGTCGAACAGCCGCCGCAGGTCGACCGCCTCGGGGATCGGATGGGCGATCATCCGCGAGAGCTGCTCGACGACCGGCGTCACGCGGTTGACAAAGATTCCGTCGTTGAGCTCCAGCGCAACCGGGAAATCCCATGCGTCGGAGAGCTCCAGCGCCCGTTCGAACTCCTCGCGCGGAATCCGGTGGCGGGTGACAACCCGTCCGTCGCGCAGCACACACTCGGCGCCGTTCAGCGCCACCACCCCGTCGTAGGGGATCGCCTCCAGCTGCACCAGATCGGTCACGGCACGGCCCGTGGCGATGAAGAGCCTCACGCCGGCGGCATGGGCCCGGCGCAGCGCCTCGACGGCCGACGCGGGAACCTCGTGCGTACGGAAGCTGATGAGCGTTCCGTCGACATCCAGGAACACCGCCCGCGTCATCGCCGGTAGTTTTTCATCGCCTTGTCCATCTCGCGGCGGGCGTCGTTCTCCTTCAGATACTCGCGCTTGTCGTAGGACTTGCGGCCGCGGGCCAGCCCGACGACCACCTTCACCAGCCCGCGTTCGTTCAGGAAGAGCCGCAGCCCGACGATCGTCAGTCCGCGGTCCTGCGAGGCGCGCTGGAGCTTGTCCAGCTCGCGGTGGGTCAGCAGCAGCTTACGGTCGCGGCGCGGGACGTGGTTGTTGCACGTGCCCCAGGCATACTCGGCGATGTTGACGCCGCGGATCCACAGTTCGCCCTTGTCGAAGTAGCAGAACGAATCCACCATCGAGACCTTGCCCGCGCGGATCGACTTGATCTCGGTCCCGACGAGCACGATGCCCGCAACGTACTCTTCGAGAATCTCGTAGTCGAACGTTGCGCGCTTGTTCCGGATATTTATCTTCTTCTGTTCGGTCATATACTCAAAAACGGCATACAAATTGCGAAATCTCTTCGCGGGGGTGGGTATCGGTCAAGGTAACTAATTCTTTTATCTTTGATATGTTTTACACATCTTTCTGTTTATTTTCTGTTTGCACACCGTACGCGCAGGGATGCGTGTACACCCCGAGACCCGCCCCCTTTTTTCATAAAATCGGTCGATCCAGTTTCCGGGCGATGTTCACCTTCACCTGGTTGTAGTTGTTCAGCCGCTGGACCAGTTCGCACTCCTCCTCTTCCGGGAGGTCGGCCTTCGCCAGCCGCTCCTGCAGCTCCTTGATGAGCGACTCGACGACCTTCGACTTGTAGAGCATCACGGCCTTCGGCACCCCGACGGCCAGCATCTCGGCATCGCTCTCGACATGCACCTCCTTGCGTTTCCAGATCTCGCTGGCCACGTAGTTGTCGTCGGCCGTGAGGATGTCCACCGCGGCCGTGCAGACCGCCGGATCGATATGGTTCAGGAAGATGTGGGCCGGCACCTCGACCCCCGTCCCCAACTGCTCCCACTGTTCGCGGTAGATGGCCATGATCTTGGCGTAGACCGGATTGCGGAAGACGATCTGATCGTCGGACAACTCGCTGAAGATCACCTCGGCGACGTTGCAGGCCACCATCGTGCGCCCCTCCTTGAAGTCGAACGAGCAGTGGCCGAACTTGAGCAGATACTTGACGATCTCGCGTTCGAGCGCCTCGAAACTGCTGCCGGCCTCGACCTTCCGGGCATATTCGGCCTCGGGGCGTTCGGCTGCCGGCTCCTCGCGGCGGCGCAGCGTGGCCTGACGGCGCATGAAGTCGTCGGTTTCGCGGTCGCCCGAGGTGGTCAGCCGCTTGCGGGCCACCTCGCCGATGAGGATCTGCTCGTCGATATCCATGATCTTCGCGCACTCCTTGATGTAGACCGACCGCTGGATCGGATCGGGGATCTGGGCGATCGACTGCACCATGTCGCCGATCAGTGCCGCCTTGCGAATCGGGTCGCCCTTGGCATCCTCGAGCAGCAGCCGCGCCTTGAATTCGAGGAAATCCTGCTCGTTGGCGCGGATGTAGGCCTGCACCTCGGCGGCCGAGTGGCTGCGGGCGAACGAGTCGGGATCCTCGGGTTCGGGCAGCAGCACCACGCGCACGTTCATCCCCTCCTTGAGGATCATGTCGATACCGCGCAGCGAGGCGTGGATACCGGCCGAGTCGCCGTCGTAGATGACGGTGATGTTCTTCGTGAAGCGCCCCAGCAGGCGGATCTGCTCCGTGGTGAGCGACGTTCCGGACGAGGCCACGACATTCTCGATCCCGGCCTGGTGCATCGAGATCACGTCGAGATACCCCTCGACCAGGATGGCGAAGTCCTGCTGCTGGATGGCCTTCTTGGCGAAGAAGAGTCCGTAGAGTTCGCGTTTCTTGCTGTAGATCTCGCTCTCGGGGGAGTTCTGGTACTTGGCCACCTGCTTGTCGGTGCGCAGCGTGCGGCCGCCGAAGGCCACCACGCGCCCCGAAATGTTATGCACGGGGAAGATCACCCGGTCGCGGAAGCGGTCGTAGAGCGAGCCGTCGCTCTCGCGCGCCAGCGAGAGGCCCGTCGAGAGGAGGAACTCCTGCTTGTAGCCGGCCGCCAGGGCATCCTTCGACATGCGGTCGCCCTTCGAGGGGCAGAAGCCCAGCCCGAATTTCTTGATCGTGGCGTCGGTCAAGCCGCGCTTCTGGCGGAAGTACGAGAGGCCGACGTTGATTCCTTCGGGATCACGGTGGAGGTAGTTGGCAAAATACTCGGCGGCCCAGCCGTTGAGCACGAACATCGATTCGCGGTCGTCGTTGCGGCGCACCTCCTCCTCGGTCATCGCCTCCTCCTTGACCTCGATTCCGTAGCGTTTGGCGATGGCCTTCAGCGCCTCGGGATAGCTGATGCCCTCCTGCTCCATGACGAAGGTGACGGCATTGCCCCCCTTTCCGCAGCCGAAGCACTTGAAGACCCCCTTCGCCGGCGAGACAACGAACGACGGGGTCTTCTCGTTGTGGAACGGACAGCACGCCACGTAGTTCACGCCCTTGCGTTTGAGCGTGACATAGTCGCTGACAATATCGACGATATTGGCGGCGTCGAAGATGCGGTCTACGGTTTCGCGGTCGATCATAGCCCACAAAGGTACGAATAATCGGTCGAAAGCGTAAAGATTGCGAATTAAAAATTACGCTCCCCGGGATGCGCAGCCGCCGGCCGCGGCGCATCTCCCCCACAAAAGCGCCTCCGGCGGGCGAACTTTCGCCTTTTATCACTACCTTTGCAGCATGGACTTCAAACTCGTATCGGACTACGCCCCGATGGGCGACCAGCCGGAGGCGATCGCACAGCTTGTCGACTCGATCCGCCACGGCTCGAAACACAACGTCCTGCTGGGTGTCACGGGCTCGGGCAAGACCTTCACCGTGGCGAACGTCATCGCGCAGCTCAACCGCCCGACGCTCGTGCTGAGCCACAACAAGACGCTGGCGGCACAGCTCTACGGCGAGTTCCGCAACTTCTTCCCCGAGAATGCCGTCGAGTACTTCGTCTCCTACTACGACTACTACCAGCCGGAGGCCTACCTCCCCTCGTCGGACACCTATATCGAAAAGGATCTCTCGATCAATGCCGACATCGAGAAGATGCGGCTGCAGACCGTCGCCACGCTCCTCTCGGGGCGTCGCGACGTGGTGGTCGTCTCGAGCGTCTCGTGCCTCTACGGCGCGGGCAACCCGGCCGATTTCCACGCCACGGCCATCCACATCGAGGTGGGACAGGTCGTCAGCTACAAGCACTTTCTCTACAAGCTGGTCGAGGCGTTGTACACCCGCACGGAGCGCGACCTGGAGCCCGCCACCTTCCGCGTCAACGGCGATACGGTGGATATCATGGCGGCCTTCGGCGAGTTCGGCAACCAGTGTTTCCGGGTGATGTTCTTCGACAACGAGATCGAGGCCATCCAGTCGATCGACCCCGTCACGGGGCAGCGTATCCAGACGCTCGACTCGCTGACGCTCTACCCGACGAACCTCTTCGTGACGACCAAGGAGCGCATCAACACCGCCGTGCAGCAGATCTACCTCGACCTGGGCAAGCAGATCGAGTTCTTCGAGCGGGCCGGACGCATGGTCGAGGCACAGCGCATCAAGCAGCGCGTGGAGTACGACTTGGAGATGATCAAGGAGCTGGGCTACTGCCCCGGCATCGAGAACTACTCGCGCTACTTCGACGGACGTGCCGCCGGGACACGCCCCTTCTGCCTGCTGGACTACTTCCCGAAGGATTACCTGATGGTCATCGACGAGAGCCACGTCACCCTGCCGCAGGTTCACGCCATGTACGGCGGCGACCGCGCCCGCAAGGAGAACCTCGTCGAATACGGCTTCCGCCTCCCCGCGGCGAAGGACAACCGCCCGCTGACCTTTGCCGAGTTCGAGCAGCTGCAGGGGACGACCATCTACGTCAGCGCCACGCCGGCCGACTGGGAGCTGATGAAGAGCGAAGGGGTGATCGCCGAACAGCTGATCCGCCCCACGGGACTTGTCGATCCGCCGCTGGAGGTGCGCGTGACGCTGAACCAGATCGACGACCTGATCGAGGAGATCGACAAGCGGGTGAAGAACGACGACAAGGTGCTCGTGACGACCATCACCAAACGCATGGCCGAGGAGCTCTCGAAATATTTCGACCGCGTGGGGGTGCGCAACCGCTACATCCACTCGGATGTCGACACGCTGGAGCGGATCCAGATTCTGGAGGATCTGCGCAACGGATTGTTCGACGTACTGGTAGGAGTGAACCTGCTGCGTGAGGGTCTGGACCTCCCGGAGGTGGCGCTGGTGGCGATTCTCGACGCCGACAAGGAGGGCTTCCTGCGCAACGTGCGGTCGCTGACGCAGATTGCCGGACGTGCCGCCCGCCATTCGCAGGGCAACGTCATCCTCTATGCCGACACCTGCACCGAATCGATGCGCTACGCCATCGAGCAGAGCAACCGCCGCCGCGAAAAGCAGGTACACTTCAACATGGAACACGAGATGCTGCCGCGTCGCGCCCAGAAGAGCGGTTCGGGGCCGAGCAACCTGCTGGCCGGACGCGACACCACGGAGGGCGGCGTCCCGACGGTCTACCCCATCACGGAGGACCACTACGCCGCGGCCGCCGACGTGCAGAAGGGTTATACGGCGGGCGCTGCAGTTCCCGGAGCGGGCGAGAATCTCGACGAGCTGATCAACCGCGCCCGCGAGGATATGGAGCGGGCGGCCAAGTCGCTGGACTTCCTGGCGGCGGCGAAGTTCCGCGACCGGATGTACGAACTGCAGAAACTGCGCGAAGAGAACCGGCGTCGATAACACCCCGACCGGTCGCCGGACCGCCGGCAAACGGGGGCGCAGGCAAACGGGCTGCCAGTAAACGGGCCGCCGGCAAACGGAGACACCGGCAAATGGGTCCGCAGACAAACGGGCTGCCAGTAAACAAGCCGCCGGCAAACAGGGACACCGGCTAACGGGTCGCAGGCAAATGCCCCCCGGCTAAAGGACCGCTGTCCTATCCCCTCCGTTCCAATATCAAGACAAGAGATGATCGCCCCCGACAGGGGCAGAAGGCCGCTTCCCGACAGGAGGCTGTTCGCCCCCTCAACCGTTTTCGGCGTGGCGGAAGGTGAAATACTTGGCCGCCACGAAGCTGTAGACGGTCGTCACAAGCGTGGTGATCACCTTGGCGGGCGTGGGCCAGATGCCGCACACCTCGACAAAGAACTTCAACCCGGCATAGGTCAGCAGGATCGACCCGACGATCGAGAGCAGATAGCGGAACAGCTGTGTCCCGGCCCCGACGGGCGAACGTCGGAAGGCAACGTAGCGGTTGAGCCAGAATCCCACGAAGAAGGTGCACGGGAAGACGAGGATCATCGCCGCGATATGGGGCGAGATGACCACGAAACCCAGATCGAAATAGCGGTATCCGACCAGGAAGTTGTAGAGCAGCGAGTAGCAAACCGGGTCGAAGACCAGGTAGGTGAAGCCGCCACAGACGGCATAGTGAAAGACCTGCCGGGGCAGGATCGACCGTACGGGGCGGAGATAGAGGCGGTCGATGCCGCGAATGATCAGTTCCGAAAAGGGCATCAGCGGGCAGTATAGATCCACATGCCGGGGAAACGCTCCTCGTGCGCCCGAATGAAGAGCCGGCAGGCCTCCTCGTCATCCGACTCGAAGGGCGAGACCATCAGTTTCGCACCGAACCGATAGATTCCGCACGTCATGGCCACCTCCTCCGCAGCCGCCTCACGAACGGCCCGGCGGGCATTCGTCTCCGTACTGAAGACCCCCATCACCACGTAGTTGCGGCCCGAGACCAGCGAAGCGGGACCGCTCGGCACCGTTCGTTCCGCCGTCCGTGCGGTTTCACCCGCGGCAACAGTCGTTTCCGAACCGGCCGCAGCCGTCTGGCCCTCCCTGTGGGCAGCGACCGCCCCCGCAGTCTCCGTGCGGGCGGTTCCGTCGGTCTGTTCCGCCTCCGCCGGCACCCCGACGGTGGCATCGGCCATCGCTCCGGAGAGTGAATCCGCCGAAACGACCGTATCGGCGGGCAGTCCGGCATCATGCTGCGGCTCCGGGAGTTCGGACACGGCAGCGAGCAGCTCCTGCCGCTGTTCGCGTTCGCCGAACCACCACCAGGCGGTAAAGCCCGTCACACAGACGATGGCGGCAATGCCGATCCACAACACCGCATCGAAACGCTGCGGCGCCTGTACCCGAACCGGTTCGTGCCCCTGCGGATTGAGCCGCAGATCGAAGGCCTCGTCCGGACGGAAGTTCTTGAACCGCAACACACCGATCCCCACGATGGTCAACGTATCGCCTTCGCGGACCTGTGCCAGCCAGCGGTCATAGACCTTCTGCGCCTCGGGCAGCGGATCCTGGGGTTTGACGCCGTTGACCCGCAGCACCCGGGCGATTTCATCGACCAGTGACACCCCGTTCAGCTGCGAGGAGAAGTGCACCACGCGGCAGGGCGGCACGACATGCCGGCGGTCAATACGTCGGGCAGCCTGCCGCTCGACATGGAGCGTACCGACCCCGGGCAGGCTCACGGCCTCGCCCCCGGCCAGCAGATTGCCCACGAGTTTGGCGACCTGTTCGGTCATCGGATTGGCATTCATTTTCTCTTCTTTTTAGCAGTCTGCCGGGAGGCGGCGGCCGAAACGGCATGTTGTTTCGGCATCTCGACCGTGACGGCCGGACGGGTGGCTCCCCGCCAGATCATGTAGATGCCCAGCAGGATGAAGGGAATGCTGAGCCACTGTCCCATGTCAAGAGCCCAGCCCACTTCGAAGGACTCCTGCTCGGTCTTGATGAATTCGAGGAAGAAGCGCGTGAGGAAGACGCCGATCAGGCCGATGCCGAAGAGCACGCCGGGACGGCGCCGCGCCATATCCTTGCGGTAGTAGAGCCACCCGAGGATGAGGAAGGTCACCACATAGCAGATCGCTTCGTAGATCTGCGTGGGGTGAACGGCGGCCGGGGCGTACTCGGTGACCCACTTGTGCGAGCGGACGAATTCGAAACCCCACGGCAGCGTGGTGGCGCGGCCGAAGATTTCGGAGTTGATCAGGTTGCCCATGCGGACCACGGCGCCGCCGATTCCGACGGGGATCATGATGCGGTCGAGCGACCAGATGTAGGGCAGGCGGTTCTTGCGCGAGAACAACCACAGACCGATCAGCAGACCGATAGCGGCGCCGTGGCTGGCCATGCCGCCGTCGCGGAAGCCGGTGATGATGGTCCACGGCTGGGAGAGGTATCCCACCGGATCGTAGAAGAGGCAGTGGCCGAGACGGGCACCGAGGATCGTGGCGATCGTTCCGTAGACGAAGATCGACTCGGAGACCTTCGACGGAAGGCCCTCGCGTTTGCAGAAGTTGTCGAAGAACCAGGCACCGATCAGGATGGCCAGGGCCCACATCAGTCCGTAATAACGGATATCAAACGATCCGATGCGGATAAATACCGGATCGACGTCCCAGACGATCGAGAGCGGTTGTATCAAAAAAGGAATCTGTAACATCTATTCAAGTCTTTATTGTTCAGTCGTCGTTGTCTGCCCGACATTTTCCGAGCCGCAGCCCGGTTTTGCCATCCGGGTTTCCACCCCGGATTCATGCTTCCGGAATTCCGAGTCGAGATTCATGCTTCCGGAATTCTGACCCGGGATTTGCTTTCCGGATTCATGGTTCCGGATTCTGGCCGGGCCCCCGGATTCTGGCTGGGCCCCCGGATTCTGGCTGGGCCCCCGGATTCTGGCCGGGCCCCCGGTACACAGCCGGTTTTCCGCAGGCTTCCCGCAGTTTTTCCGCGACTTGCGCTGCTTTCCCGCAGTCTTCCAGCGGCTTCGCAGCCTCCCAACGGTTTTTCCACGGCCTCACCCGGCAGTTTCCTCAGCAGTCTCCCCGGCAGTACCCCGGCAGTCCTCTCAGCAGTCCCCCGGCGGCACCAGGCGGCATCCCCGGCAGTCCCAAGTTCCCCCAGCAGTTCCCCCGGCAGTTCCCGGCGGCCCCACGGCAGTTCCCCGGCGGCACCAGGCGGCACCCAGGCAGTTCCAAGTCCCCCCGGCAGTTCCCCCGACAGTTCCCTCAGCACTCTTCCCGGCGGCCCCCCGGCTATTTGATGTCCTGGAGGTTGACCTTCTTGAGCGAGAAGGAGAAGGTGCTGCCTACACCCAACTCACTGCGGACGGTGATCCGTTCGCCATGCGCCTCGATGATGTGCTTGACGATGGCCAGACCGAGTCCCGTACCACCCTGCTCGCGCGAGCGGCCCTTGTCCGTGCGGTAGAAGCGCTCGAAGACACGCGGCAGATCCTCCTTGCCGATACCCAGACCGTTGTCCTCGACCTCGACGAGGATCTTGTCCAGCATGTCGCGGAAGTGGATACGGGTCTGTCCGCCCTCCTTGCCGTAGCGGATCGAGTTGATGATCAGGTTGACGAACACCTGTCCGATGTAGTGCTTGTCGGCCATGACCCAGAAGGGCGAGGGCAGGTTGTCGGCCCCCTTGACCGTGATCTTGATCCCCTTCTTGTCGGCCTCCATCTCGGCCTGATCGGCAATCTCCTTGGCCAGTGCCACGACATCGAACTTCTCCATGTTGAGCTTGTTCATGCTGCTCTCGAGCTTGGATATCGTATCGAGGTCGTTGACGATGTTGATCAGACGGTCGATGCTCTTCTCGGCCCGCTCGAGGTACTTACGGTTGATGAGTTCATCCTCCAGACCGCCGTCCAGCAGCGTCGAGATGTATCCCTGGACGTTGAAGATCGGGGTTTTCAGTTCATGGGCCACATTGCCAAGGTACTGTTTGCGGAACTGCTCGGCCTCCTTCAGACGGGCGATCTCCTTGTCGTTGGTATCGGCCCATGCGGTGAGCTCCTCGCCGATATCCTCGACCTTCTTGTCCTTGAGTTCGGAGAAGATCTCCTTGGTGTGGACATCGCGCGAGAGGACGATCGAATAGATCGGCTTGAGCTTGTAGGAGACGTACTTGCGGATCAGAAACAGGGCCACGAAGGCCACGATGCCGAACGTGGCGACCACGACGACAATGGCCGGAAGCCAACGGACCGGATAGCCGTTCAGATGGACTCCGACGATGAGTCCGGCAACGATGACGGCCGCCAGCAAACCGACCCAGGCCGACGTTGCCTCCTTGGTTTTAATGCGTACCATGGTGTTCTTCAATTATTTCATGTAGTTCTGCATCAGACGGGCGATATACTTGCCGATGATGTCGAATTCGAGGTTGACGACCGACCCCACCTCGATGCGGCAGAAGTTGGTGTGCTCGAAGGTGTAGGGGATGATGGCCACGCGGAACGAGTCGGGCGTCGGGTCGCAGACCGTCAGGCTGACGCCGTTGACCGTCACCGAACCCTTCTCGACCGTGCAGAGGCCTCCGCCGCGGGGTTCGTAGCGGAACGTGAAGTACCAGCTGCCGTCGGCATCCTCCTTGGCGGTGCAGACGGCCGTCTGGTCGACATGTCCCTGGACGATGTGTCCGTCGAGCAGGGCGTCGGGCTTCATCGAGCGTTCGAGGTTGACCAGGTCGCCCACGCGCAGCAGTCCGAGGTTGCTGCGGTCGAGGGTCTCCTTCATGGCCGTGACGGTATAGGTATCCTCGGCGATGTCCACAACTGTCAAACAAACGCCGTTATGTGCTATGCTCTGATCGATCTTGAGCTCGCGGCAGAAGTCGGCCCGAAGTGTAAAATCCTTGTTCTGGCGGTCCGAACGGATGGCGACGACCTCCGCGGTACCTTCCACAATACCTGAAAACATATGCTAACTGTTGATTATCAATTTACCCTTAACTTTGTAGATCGAGACCATATCGTTGACATCCAGCAGGATATCGTCGTAATTATCCCGATCGCCGGCCACCAGTCGGATCTTGCCCTCCTCGTCCGTGGACCGAACTATGCGCAAAGTTACAATTTTTCGGGTCACAATCACATACTCCTCGCCCGGAATAATTGCATCGCGGTCCACGGCCTTGAGCAGGACCCGGGTTCCGGGGAGCATGCAGTTCCCCATGGCGCGTCCGGTATAGATCATGGCCAGGTCACACTCTCCGATGGGCGGGATCACCATATTTCCCTTGGGTTCCAGCTGGTCGAGGTTCGCGATTCCACGTTCGACATCGACTTCGTAGTAGGGAATCTGCGGGCCCCGGAGCTGTTCGTCGGCAAACATCTGCCCCTCGCCGGTGAGCAGCCAGAGCTTGTCGATCTGGGGGAATTTGGCAACGATCCGGTCGGCCACATCGAGTGAAATACCGTTGTTACCGCGTTTTATCTGGTAGAGGTTCTCGCCGCGGGCGAGCCCTATGTAACGTGCAAAATAGTTGGTTGACATGTTCGCCCACTTGATCACCGACTCAATTCTGATCCAATTATTCTGCTTTTCTCGCATTTTTTTTCGTTAGTTTAAATTTTTTTGTATCTTTGCAGTCCCGGTCCCGTAGTTCAATGGATAGAATACAAGATTCCGGTTCTTACGATATGGGTTCGATTCCCGTCGGGACTACAAGGCACAGAAGCGATTTCGTTTCTGTGCTTTTTTTATTGTCTTACACCATGAATAAGAGCAGGGTTTCAATCTCACAAAAATAATAACAAATTTCTTACCAACAAGAAAAATAGCATTTTTGATCGTATAAGTAACACGTTCAAACACATGGTTTACCACCCGCAAACCCCTCTCGGGGCCAGCAGAAGAGGAGCATACCTAATATAAAAAGACGGGAAGCGGCAGACGTTCCACGCCCCGGTACGCGCGACCGACATCGGCTCCGCCTCCATCGCGACGGGATGACGCACAGCAGGCGACACCTCCGAAGAGCGACAAACGCACGATCCGAACGGTCGGGAAGATCGACAGAACCAGGGAGGGGACGAATATCGAGCCGCCTGGATCCGAATGGATCCGAAGAGAGACGGCCGGTCCGGAGAGGATCCCTTCGGGGATCCGACGGGGGCTAAAACAGCAACCGGACGCCGATGCGGAGCGTCAGCGTAAGGGGAGCATCCGAACGTGACGTACGCAATTCCGTATCGGTCAGATAATAGGAGAGTTCGGGCTCAAAGTAGAGACCGACCATATCGCCCAGGCGATACTGGGCACCGAGGGCCCCCATCAGGGACCACTGCAGATTCGATTCATCGACGGACTGGCCGCCCAGACGCGCCGAGACACACTTCTCGACCATTCCGCCGCCGGCCAGGTAGACCGCAAGGCGCCCCCGCTCGACGAACTGCCAGTTCAGACGAAGCGGGACACCGATGAAATGCAGTTTCTGGCTGATTTCGCGCGACGAATAGCTTCGCCGCACATCCGAGCGCAGCAGCGTATAGTTGACCCCGCTCTCGATCGAGAGGCCGTAGGGGAATTCCGCCGTAACGGAGAGTCCGAAACTCAGGGGCAGGTGGTGGCGGAAGGAGCTTTCGTTGTAATCGTCGCGGACCAGCGGGCCGAACCGGTCGCCGTTTCCGACGATCGAGGGCGACACATTGCCCGTGGGGGGACTGGAGAGGAAATCCGCCGTCTGCAGATTGCCGCTCGACGCAGTTCCGCCGGCGGCAAAGAGCGAAAACGAGGCCCGCCGGCGACGGGGTGCACCGGCCTCTTCATCCTCGGACGCCGGATCGGCCCAGGCATAGAGGTCGTCCGACGACCGTTGCACCGCTTTTGAAGCTGCCCGACGGCGGTCCGACGCCTGCTGCACGCTGCGAGACTCCGAGGCTCCGGACCTCTCCGCATGCTCGGCAGACCGCGTTGCAGCCGTCGTCTCTCCCTGTGCTACGGCGTTACCCGATTCCCTCTCCGAATCGCTCCGGGAGGCTGCACCCTGCGTCGACTCCGTTTCGTCACGCAGCTCCGCCGCTGTTCCGGCCTCTTTCCGGGCCTCCGAAGCAGCCGGATCGCCCTCCGTCCGGGATTCCCCATGCAGCTGCTCCGAAGCAGCCGGTTCCGAGGCCGGCTCGGCCGCCAGACGGGTTGTTACCCGCTTCCGAACCGAGGCCGACTCGCCGCGAGATGCCTCCCGCTCCGCATCGGCCGCAGCCAGCAGCGCCGGCCGGGAGCTCTCCGCCACAGTGCCGGCACCCCGGGAGGATTCGGCATCGGATTTCGGGCTCTGACTCCATCCGGAGGCTTCGGCCACCTCGTCGCGAAGTTGCGAACCGCTTTCGGTATCCTCACGCGGCGTGACCGAGGCCAGTTCGGGCATCGTCCCGGCCGTCCGGTCCGGATGCCACAGCAGTTCGCCGCCCACGATGGCGATCACCACCACCGCAGCGGCCGCGGCAATCCGCAGGCCGAGGATCCGCCACCGCGGTTTTCCGCCTTCGGCCGCCGGCTGCGGGACGCTCTCCGGAGCCGGTCGACCGCCCCGCAGGGACCCGGAAACAGACTGAGCGCTCTGTTCCTCCCGCAACGACCCGGGAACGGGCGTCTGCCGCCGGTCCGAAGCAGCCGACCGTTCCGAAACGGCCGTCTCCACCGGCGAAACCTGCCCGCCTTCGAGGTCGCGCAGCAGCCGCTCCCACCCCCCTTCCGAAGGGGTGATCTCGGCGTCGTGCAGCGCATCGCGCAGGGCATCGGTCCAATCCGTATGTTCGTTTTTCTTCATCAATTCATCCAGCCATCCCCGTTGTCAATGACTCTTCAAATACTCCCGGACCCGACGGGCCAGCAGTGTCCGGGCCCGGAACAGCTGCGAGGAGGAGCTCTTCTCGTTGATTCCCAACAGGCGGGCGATCTCGCGATGGGGCATCCCCTCCATGCAGTAGAGGTTGAAGACCGTGCGGTAGCCGTCGGGCAGCTCCGCCACGAAACGCAGCAGCACCTCGCGCGGCACGCGGGCCACCTCGTCGGCCGCGGGTTCGTCGGCCACCTCGCCGGCCGCACGCCCCTCGTCGAGTTCGACCGTTCCGAGCCGGTTGCGGCCGCGGAGCCACTCGAGAGCGACGTTCACCGTGATGCGCTCGATCCACGCGCGCAACGATCCCGGGCCGCGGAACGTAAAGCGGTCGAACGCCCCGAAGATCTTGAGGAAGGCATCGTGCATGAGGTCCTCGGCCGTCGCCCGGTCGCCGACATAGCGGATACAGATTGCCAGGAGCCGGCCGGCGTAGCGGTCATACAGCTCCCTGCGGGCCGTATTGTCGCCGTTTCTGCACCCCTCGGCCAGTATCTGTTCCTCCATCCGCATCGCTTGTTCCTCTTGATAAATGCGCGGCAGGGCAAAAGACTGCATCGGAACAAAAAAATTTATCCACGCCGTGCAGTATTTGCCGCTCTCTCCCGTTTTGAGGACGAAAGGTAACACAAAATCGAGATATTATGAAAAAAATAGCTCTATTTCTGCTGATCGTGCTGGCCGCCGCGGGGTTCACGGCCTGCAACGACTGGGACAACGACGGCGACTATCCGACGAACACCCCGCTCATCACGACGATCTGCCCGCTCGACGGCGGCGACTACTACTTTCTGCGCGACAACGGCGAAAAGCTCTACCCGAGCGACAAGACGCGCGTGCCGGGCTACAAGCCCGATCCCGACCGTTCGCGGCGGGCCATCATCTGGTTCTCGCTGCTCGGCGAGAGCATCCCGGGCTACCGATACAACATCGCCCTCTATGCCGTCAACGAGATCTACACCGGCACGTCGGAGGTAGTCGACAACGCGGCGCGCCTCGAGGAGCTGGGCGATGCCCGGACGGGCTACCAGCTCGAGACCTTCAACCTCACGCGCGAATGGCTGACCTTCTACGCCCTCTACGCCTGCCGCAACAACTCGCTGCACAACTTCACGCTGGCCGTCGACAAGAGCGGCACGACCGAGTTCACACAGAGCCAGGAGGGGTATCTCGACGTGGTGGTGCTGCACAACGACGGGGGTGATGTCCAGGGCCCCGACTGCGGCTACTACATCTCGTTCGACCTGACGCCGCTGGCCGCCGAACTCGAGGGCAAACGGGGCATCAACCTGCTGATCCCGACCCGCGAAAACGGCAACCGGGAGCTGAAAATCGATCTGCCGGTGGAGAAGTAGCCACTCCATGACGGCTGTCGATCCGGTCCGTCATCCTGCGATGGCGGGCCGGATTTTTTCACCCGCCGGCGCCGGGATTCGTCGAAAAAATGTATCTTTGCATCATGTCCATCGTACGCAATACCGAAAGCGACCTCGAATTCGAGAACAAAATCCGCCCGCAGGAGTTGGAAAACTTCTCCGGACAGGAGAAGATCGTCGACAACCTGCGGGTCTTCATCAAGGCGGCGCTCATGCGCGGCGACTCGCTCGACCACGTGCTGCTGCACGGACCTCCGGGCCTGGGCAAGACGACGCTGGCCAACATCATCGCCAACGAGATGGGGGCCCAGCTGCGCGTGACGTCGGGCCCGGTGCTCGACAAGCCGGGCGATCTGGCGGGGCTGCTCACGAACCTCAATCCGGGCGACGTGCTCTTCATCGACGAGATCCACCGTCTGAGCCCGATCGTCGAGGAGTATCTCTACTCGGCGATGGAGGACTTCAAGATCGACATCGTCCTCGACAAGGGCCCCTCGGCCCGCTCGATCCAGATCGAACTGGCCCCCTTCACGCTCATCGGCGCCACGACGCGCAGCGGCCTGCTGACCTCGCCGCTGCGGGCGCGGTTCGGCATCCAGTGCCATCTGGAGTACTACGACGCCTCGGTGCTGGCGGGGATCGTGCGGCGGTCGGCGCGGATTCTCGACATCACGATCGACGACGATGCGGCCCGCGAGGTGGCACTGCGTTCGCGCGGCACGCCGCGTATCGCCAACGCCCTGCTGCGACGCGTCAGGGACTTCGCCATGGTCAAGGGCGAGGGACATATCGATCTGGCCATCACGCGGATCGCCCTCACGGCGCTGAACATCGACTCGCGGGGGCTGGACCAGATGGACAACAAGATTCTGGGGACGATCATCGAGAAGTTCAACGGCGGTCCGGTGGGTCTGAACACCGTGGCGACGGCCGTGGGCGAAGAGGCCGGCACGATCGAGGAGGTCTACGAACCGTTCCTGATCAAGGAGGGCTTCCTGAAGCGGACGCCGCGCGGTCGCGAGGCTACGCCGCTGGCCTGGGAGCATCTGGGCTTCACGCCGCCCGGCAGCGGAGAGGCGACTCTCTTCTGATCGGGTCCGTTGCGTCCGGGCCGTCGTATCCCGCCCGGTGTGCGGGCCCGTTCTGAAAAGGGCCTGACACTCCCCCACTCACGCATTCACTAACACCTCTTCAGCCAATGAACCGCCTTACCCTGAAGCCGATCCTGTCCGCGATGCTCCTCGGAGCGCTGCTTGCGGGCGGCACATGCGACCTTCGCGCCGCCACCCGCACCCCGGAGCCGAATCCGACGCCCGAAACAACGCCCGCCGTGTGCGGAGAGACTCCGGCCGAGACACGCACGGCCCCGGTATCCGAACCCGGCACGGCAACGCCTCATGCAACCCCGACCGCGGTCACCCTTTCCACGACTGATTCCACGCTGAATCCGCCCGCGACATCCGAAACCGTAACACCCGAATCCGCGACACCCGAAACCGCGACATCCGAAACCGGTGCGGCCGAAACCGCCGTGCCCGCGCCGCAGACCGCAACGCCTCAAACATCCGCCACGACGCGCCCCGGCCTCACCCCGCGCCGCCAGTCGCAGCATACGATCTTTGCCAATGCGGGCTACCTGACCCTGCTGACTACCATCAACTTCGAACAGAGCGATGCCGGTTCGCTGAACGAAGGGTTCGACATCACGGCCGGTTACAACTGGACCTCCCGCCGGGGGCTGGGCGCGGGCGTGATCTATTCGGGCGGCTTCACCTCGGCCGAACGCGACGCCATGCGACGCACCATCCAGCTGCACTACGTGGGCGGCGAGTTCGTCGCCCGACAGTGTGCGGGGGGTCGCCTAATCTTCCGCGAGGCGGTCGGCGTGGGATACGGGCTCTGCGTCCGCGGCTACGGCGATGCACGGGCCCACAAGGGCGGTGTCGGCCTCCACGAACGCGCCTCGGTCGAGGTGATGCTCACCCGCTGGCTGGGACTCTCGGCCGAAGTCGGCGGACAGTGGATGCTCTTCAATTCGCCGGATGTCGGCGACGGCATCGAACTATCGCTCGGGGGCATCCTCCGCTTCCAGATGAGCGGCGGCGTACGGTTCTATTTCTGACGTTTGGCCAAAAAATCCGAAAAAATCACCCCGTTTGCCACAGATTTGTACTATATTTGCCGGATTCCCGTTTTGGGAAGAGAATATGTATGAATAAAAAAGGCAAACAGATGGATACCCAATCGAAACTCGACGAAGCGGCGCTGCGCTACCACAGCGAAGGGCACCCCGGCAAGATCGGAGTCGTCCCGACGAAACCCCATGAAACCCCCTACGACCTCTCGCTGGCCTACTCGCCGGGCGTGGCGGCTCCGTCACGCGCCATCGCGGCCCGCCCCGAGGAGGTCTACACCTATACGGGCAAGGGCAACCTCGTGGCCGTCATCTCGAACGGCACGGCGGTGCTCGGCCTGGGCAACATCGGCCCGCTGGCGGCCAAACCCGTCATGGAGGGCAAGAGCATGCTCTTCAAGACCTACGCCGGCATCGACGCCTTCGACATCGAGGTCGATGCGACCGATCCCGAGGAGTTCATCCGCACGGTGAAGGCTATCGCCCCGACCTTCGGCGGCATCAACCTCGAGGATATCAAGGCGCCGGAGTGTTTCGAGATCGAGACCCGCCTGCGCGAGGAGCTCGACATCCCGCTCATGCACGACGACCAGCACGGCACGGCCATCATCACCTCGGCCGCTCTGCTGAACGGCGCGAAGATCGCCGGCAAGGAGCTCCGCCAGCTACGCGTGGTGGTCAACGGCGCCGGAGCCGCCGCCATCGCCTGTGCGCGGCTCTTCGTCGAGCTGGGTGTACGGCGCGAGAACGTCACGCTGTGCGACAGCCACGGCGTGGTGACAATCTACCGCGAGGACATCAACCACCTGAAGCGCGAATTCGCCACGACGCGCCGCATCTCGACGCTGGCCGAGGCGATCGACGGGGCGGACGTCTTCCTGGGCGTCTCGAAGGCCGACACGCTCAAACCCGAGATGCTGCGCACGATGGCCGGCAACCCGATCGTCATGGCGCTGGCCAATCCCGATCCGGAGATCGCCTACGAGACGGCCATGGCCTCGCGTCCGGACATCATCTTCGCCACGGGCCGTTCGGACTACCCCAATCAGGTGAACAACGTGCTGGGATTCCCCTACATCTTCCGCGGAGCACTCGACGTGCGGGCCACGAAGATCAACGAGGCGATGAAGCTGGCCGCCGCCCATGCGCTGGCCGATCTGACCCGTGAGCCGGTTCCGGAGTCGGTCCGCGAGGCCTACGGCGTCGAGAAGCTCGAATTCGGACGCGCCTACCTGATCCCCAAACCGATCGATCCGCGACTGCTGCCGCGCATCTCGACCGCCGTGGCGCGTGCCGCCGTGGAGTCGGGCGTCGCTCGCCGCGTGATCACCGACTGGGAGGCCTACGCCGAGGAGCTGCGCAGCCGCTACGGCAAGTAAGCCCCCAGCCCTTTGCGAATACGAAAAAACGCAGGAACCGAGATCCGGTTTCTGCGTTTTTTTCATGCGGGACACCCCGCCCGATAGCATGTCGAAAGCAAGGGGAATCGGGATCAACGCCCGGCATCTTTCCCGGGAGCGCTCTCTTCGGCAGATACCGCTGAGGAGTCTCCGGCTACCGTTCCGGCAGCCTCGGAGGCAGCAACCGCACCGGTCGTCCGGGCTGCACCGACGGCGGGATCGACAGCATGAAGCGGAGCCGGGGCAGCCACCCGTTCGCGGTAGAGGCTGGCGATGGCCTGCGCGGCATCGTCGAGCGACATGCGGCCGGTATTGACCGTCAGATCGTAGCGGTGGGGATCGTCCCACCGCTCGCCGGTGTAGTATTCGTAGTGGGTGCGGCGGTTGCGGTTGATGCGCCGGATCTCGGCCTCGGCCCCTTCGGGCGAGATGCCGTACTCCCGGACACACCGTGCGCGGGCGCTCTCCGGATCGGAGCAGCAGAAGATGCGCACGATACGCGGGTCGTCACGCAGCACGAAGTCGGCGCAACGCCCCACGATGATGCACGATTCGCGGGCGGCCAGCTCCTGCACGATGCGGCTCTCGGCCACGAACAGCACGTCGTCGGGCGAGAGGCTGCGATCCATCCGCGCGCCGTTCGACTGGGCGAAGATGCACTTGAGCCAGAACGACGGGATCGACTGTTCGTTGTGGAGGATATACTCCTCGGTCATGCCGCTCTTCTGCGCGGCCAGGCGGATGAACTCGCGGTCGTAGAGCCGAAGCCCCAGCAGACGCGACAGCCGCTCGCCGAGCAGATGGCCGCCGCTGCCGTACTCGCGGGCGATGGTGATGACGACATGCGCCGAAGCGGCCTCGGCGGCCCGGCGGGCCGAGCGTTCGGCCGTCTGCGACGAGGTGTCGCCGATCCAGCGGTCGAGGATGCGGTAATAGGGGGTGATGAAGTGGACGATCGGGCCGACGATCAGCGCCGCGGTGACCGTCCCCTCGCGCACGCCGTAGATCCCCGAGAGGAAGATCAGCGACAGCAGGCAGGCCAGGACGACCAGCGTGACGTCGAAACCCAGCTTGACGTATCCGAATTCGCGGTGCAGGCGGCGCGAGATGGCCCGTACGAAGTATTCGCCGGCGGCCATGGCGACGTTAACCTTCACCTCGAGGGCGATGCCGACGGCCAGCACGAAGCAGCCGATGAGCAGGCTGACGATCTTGGCCAGATAGGCCGTCGGTTCGAGCCAGAAGAGCAGCCCCATCGAGCAGTCGATGAAGGTGCCGAAGAAGAGCGTGACGGGGATCTGCAGCAGGAAGATCCGGCGGTCGTCGCGCATCTGCTGACGGGTCATGAAGGGGATCTCGCCCAGCATGAAGAGCAAATTGAGGATGATGGTCCACTGCCCCATGGTCATCGGGGTGAACATGCTCAGCACGTAGGTGACGCTCGTGATGGGCGACGTGCCGAGCAGGGCTTTGGTAATCAACGCGATTCCGAAGGCGTTGACAAAGAGTGCGACGACGAAGATCAGATAACGCCGCACCATTCGCTCGGTAGAGATATTCATGTTCGGGTAATCGATGGTATCAGGGGGCAAAATTCGGCTTTTCCGGCGAGATTCGGATCATAAAGAAACGACCGAAATTGGTATAATCCGAAACAAAACCGTACCTTTGTCTTCCGAAACACACCGAAGCCATGACCCGCCCCCACACACAGACATCCCGACCGGACAATCCCGTCCAGGATCTCCTCAACGAGGTATTTTGCCGCGAAATCACGGTCCGGGAGTGCTCCGGCGAGGGGTTGCGGCTCGAGCGGGAGTTCTTTTTCGGACTGGTTGAAAACGGCACAGCCCGCGTAACCGACCGTACGGGCGAGAAGCCCCTGGCTGCGGGCGACCTGCTCATCCTCTCGCCGAGCCGCAGCTGCACGCTCGGGGACCCCGGCGAAGGGTTCCGGCTGCTCGGCGTCGGCCTCAACCCCGATTTCTTCGACACGCTGCCCGACGGACAGCCCATGTACAGCCAGCTGGCCCGATACGGCGATACGACCCGCCCGACGATTCTCCACCCCGAGACAACCGCCTGGGAGCACCTGCGGCGGACCGCGCTGCTGTTCGCCGGCGGACTCTCGCCCTATACGACCTGCCGGCGCGGGATCGTCCGCCACTGGTGCGGACTCTTCCTGCTGCAGATCACCGAGATCCTCCACCGCGACAACGACCGCCCGTCGGAACCGCTCTGCGTGAAGCGTGCCGACCTGCTCTTCCGCGAATTCAAGCGTCTTTCGGTCGAGAACTACCTCCAGCACCACGACCTGGGCTTCTATGCCGATGCGCTGCACATCTCGCCGACCTACCTCTCGCGGATCGTCAAGCGCACGACCGGCCACACGGTCTACGCCCATCTGGCCGGACTGCTCTGCGCCGAGGCCCGCCGCTATCTCGAGAGCACCGACAAGGACATCAAGGAGATTGCCGACCGCCTGGGGTTTGCCGATCAGTCGGTCTTCGGGAAGTTCTTCAAGTCGCAGACCGGGGTCTCGCCGAGCGAACACCGCCAACGGTTCGACCGTCCGGCGGAGAACCGACACCTATAAAAGAGAGACGGATCCGAATGCATTCGGATCCGTCTCTCTTTGGACTTCCGTCCAGGGGAAGCCCCGCAGGGTCTATGCGAAGAGGGCGCCAAAGGCGATCGGGGTCATCGTGCGCACCTCGCACGCTCCGATCCCGACGGGCAGCACGACATGCAGCTGCCCGCTCTCGCTCTTCTTGTCCTTGCCGACCTCCTTCAGCAGGCGTTTCATCTCGACGGGCGGTGTGAGCGTAAATCCCAGCCGGGTCAGCAACGCCTCGATACGCTGCCGCTCCTCCTCGCCGAGCCGGCCGAGCCGCACCGCCGCACCGGCCATCAGCGCCGTACCGACCGCTACGGCCTCCCCGTGGTTCATGCGGCTGGAGCACTTCTCGATGGCGTGAGCCAGCGTATGTCCGAGGTTGAGCTTGCGCCGTTCGCCGGACTCCTTCTCGTCGCGCTCGACAATGCCGACCTTGACACGGATGGCCGCCTCGATGATCCCGGCAAGCAGGGACGTATCGCGCCGCAGCTCCTCGAAGGAGAGCTGCTCGAGGCGGGCAAAGAGCCCGCCGTCGGCGATGACGGCCGCCTTGACCACCTCGGCCAGTCCGGCCCGGAACTCACGCTCGGGCAGCGAGCGCAGCAGCGCCGGATCGCAGATGACAAACTGCGGCTGGGTGAAGGTCCCGACCATATTCTTATACCCGTCGACATTGACGCCGTTCTTGCCGCCGATCGAGGCGTCGACCTGCCCCAGAAGGGTCGTGGAGACGAATCCGAACTTCACGCCGCGCATGAAGGTCGAGGCGGCGAATCCGGCCACGTCGGTGACGATTCCCCCGCCGATGGCCAGTACGAAGGTCGAGCGGTCAACCCCCAGTTCGAGGAACCGGCGGTAGATCGTTTCGACGGTCTGGAGGGTCTTGACGCTCTCCCCCAGCCCGATCAGCACGGCGTCGTGCTTGGCCAGCAGCGCATGGTACAGGCGGTCGATCGTCGAATCGGCCACCACGACGACCCGCCCCTTGGGGAGGAGTCCGGGAAGAAGTTCGGCGGCCGAACCGATATAGACCTCGCTGCAATTGCAGAGGTTGAATGCGGGTTTCATTCTTTAACTTTTTTAAGAAGCAAGCAAAAGTAGTATATTTTCCGCAGAAATTGTTACCTTTGCACGTCAAAATACAGATTTATGCAAAAACTGCGCAATATCGCCATTATTGCCCACGTCGACCACGGCAAGACGACGCTCGTCGACAAGATGATTCTGGCAGGCCATGTCCTGCGTGACAACCAGCAGACGGGCGACCTGATTCTGGACAACAACGATCTGGAACGCGAACGGGGAATCACGATCCTCTCGAAGAACGTCTCGGTGATCTACAAGGACTACAAGATCAATATCATCGACACCCCGGGCCACGCCGACTTCGGCGGCGAGGTCGAGCGCGTGCTGAACATGTGCGACGGCGTGCTGCTGCTGGTCGATGCCTTCGAGGGGACGATGCCGCAGACGCGCTTCGTGCTGCAGAAGGCCTTGGCGCTGGGCAAGAAGCCCATCGTGGTGATCAACAAGGTGGACAAGCCCAACTGCCGCCCCGAGGTGGTCAACGAACAGGTCTTCGACCTGATGTTCTCGCTCAACGCCACCGAAGAGCAGCTCGACTACAAGACCATCTACGGCTCGGCCAAACAGGGCTGGATGTCGCACAAGTGGAACGAACGCACCAATTCGATCGTGCCGCTGCTCGATACGATCATCGACGAGATCCCCGAACCGGCCCAGGTCGAGGGTACGCCGCAGCTGCTGATCACCTCGCTCGAATACTCCTCCTACACGGGACGTATCGCCGTGGGCAAGCTGACGCGCGGCACGCTGCGCGCCGGACAGAACGTCACGCTGGCCAAGCGCGACGGCGTGACGATGCAGAAGTGCAAGATCAAGGATCTGATGGTCTTCGAGGGTCTCGGCAAGAAGCGCGTCGAGGAGGTTCCGTGCGGCGAGATCTGCGCCATCATGGGTATCGACGGCTTCGAGATCGGCGACACGATCTGCGACTACGACAACCCGGAGCCGCTGCCGCCCATCGCCATAGACGAACCCACGATGTCGATGCTCTTCACGATCAACAACTCGCCCTTCTTCGGCAAGGACGGCAAATATGTCACCTCGCGCCACATCAAGGAGCGTCTGGACCGCGAGCTGGAGAAGAATCTGGCGCTGCGCGTGACGCCGGGTCCGTCGGCCGATTCGTTCAACGTCTTCGGCCGCGGCGTGCTGCACCTCTCGGTGCTCATCGAGACGATGCGCCGCGAAGGCTATGAGCTGCAGGTCGGTCAGCCGCAGGTCATCACCAAGGTGATCGACGGTAAGAAGTGCGAACCGGTCGAGGAGCTGACGGTCGACTGCCCCGAGGAGCACTCCGGCACGGTGATCGACATGACCACGCGCCGCAAGGGTACGCTGCGCGACATGACGTCGGACGGCGAACGCGTACGGCTGCTGTTCGACATTCCGTCGCGAGGCATCATCGGTCTGCGCTCGAACATGCTGACGGCCACGGCCGGCGAGGCGATCATGACCCACCGCTTCAAGGATTTCGAACCGTGGGCCGGCGACATCGAGATGCGTACCAACGGCTCGATCATCTCGGGCGAGACCGGCACGGCCTACGCCTACTCGATCGACAAGCTGCAGGACCGCGGCCGCTTCTTCATCAACCCGATGGATCAGGTCTACGAGGGGCAGGTCATCGGCGAGCACACGCGGCAGAACGACATCACGGTGAACGTCACCAAGGCCAAGCAGCTGACCAACATGCGTGCATCGGGTTCGGACGACAAGGCGGTGATCGTACCGCCGAAGGTCTTCACGCTCGAGGAGGCGCTCGAATACATCAAGGAGGATGAATACGTCGAGGTAACGCCCCACGCACTCCGTCTGCGGAAGATTCTCCTCCACGAAACCGACCGCAAGCGCGCTGCCAAATAGTACACAACACCCTGCAAACCCTTCAACGAAACGACCATGACGCACTTTACACTGGCACTTGCCACGGGAGCCGTAGCCGGCGCACTGGTGGTCATCCCGATGATCTTCCAGAAGTTTTCGGCACGCAGTTGCATTGCGTCGTTTCTGATCTACCTCTTCGCCGGGGTGATCGTCTTCCACGGCAACCTGCCCTATCTGCCCTGGTGGGCCGACGGCATGGGGGTCACGGTGATGCTGACCATTCCGACACTCTTCGCCGCCTCGGGCAAGGAGCAGAAGTCGATCCCACTGATCCTGTTCAACGCCCTGCTCTTCGGATTCCTGATCAGCATGGCCGAACACTACCTCGCCTGAGAGAGGGGGGGGCGGGAGCCGAGTAGAGGAAACAGAGAAGAGGCTGCCGAGTCACTGCCGAACCATTGTCGGGCCACTGCCGAAAAGGGAGGCACCTCGGAAACAGTCACCCATTCAACAAAAAAACGGACTTCGGTCCGTTTTTTTGTGCCCTTTCCGACGCAGTATCGACCGCGGGGTTCCGTTTTCAGGGAAACATCACACCAAAAACCGCAAACCTATGAAGAGATGGCTTCTCCTGCTAATGACGCCCTTTGTGCTGGGCGCCTGCGATGACGACGATGCATCGCGCATCGAAACCTGGACCGTTGCCCCCGAAAAGGGGGTGGCCGGTATCACCACGGGCTTCGGCTACGTTCCGGCCTATATCGTCCGCAAGGGGGCGAACCCCACGTGGGAGGTCGTCACCGGGCCGATCGAAGGCTTCACCTTCGAGAGGGGCTGGCAGACGACCCTGCGTGTGCGGATCGACCGGATCGCCAACCCGCCGGCCGACGCCCCCGGCGAACGCTGCACGATGGAGAAACAGCTCTCGCGCACCGCAGCCACGATGGAGATCGATCCGCTGACCTTCAGCCCCGAGTTGGAGATCCGCGTTGCCTCGCGGCGGGCCGATGCGCAGACAGTCGGCTACTGGATCCAGGATCTGCGCTACGACATGCCGCAATGGCAGGCATTTCCCTGGGAGATCGAGGGTTTCGACTTCAAGCCCGGACACGAATACCGGTTGCGGATCCAGCCCGTCGCCGTGTATGACGAAGCGAAGAGCGGCCTGATGGACAACGATTCGTGGACGGTGGAATACCGCATGCGGGAACTGCTCTCCGACGAGGAGAAGGAGTCCGCCGGGCTTCCGGAATAAGGGGCAAGGCGGGTGTCCCGGAGCGTAACCGCGAAGACCGGCCGCACCTCCTACCGGCGCAGCGTGGCGAACGAAAGGATGTGCCACGTCACACCGACGGCCACGGCCAGCAGCAGGAGCTGAACCCACCACCAGCGGTCGACCACGGCAATGATGCAGAAGAGCATCGTCGCCCAGAGCAGAGCGACGGAGAGCACCTTGGCCCGGAGCGGGATGGCGCGGTTTTCGCGGAACTGTCGGATGTAGGGGCCCAGGCGGCGATGGGCGATCAGCCAGGCGTAGAGGCGGGGCGAGGAGCGCACCCAGAGGGCCGCCGCCAGCAGCAGAAACGGCGTCGTCGGGAGCAGCGGCACGAAGATGCCGATGAGTCCCAGAACGAGTGCCAGCGCACCGAGCAGGATGAAAAGAGTCTTCACGCTGCAAAAATAGAGAGATTTTGCCGCCCGAAAAGGGTTGTCGGTAAAATATTTCGTATAACTTTGTACTCCGGAAACATCAAATCAGGATCCAAAAACCAAAAAACAGGATACGATGACAAAAATCGGTATCGCCAGCGACCACGCCGGCTATGAGATGAAAGAATTTCTGGTAGGCTACCTCGGCGCCATGGGCTACGAGGTCCTCGATTTCGGAACGGACTCTCCGGAGAGTGTCGACTATCCGGACTTTGCCCACCCGCTGGCCGAGGCCGTCGAGCAGGGCGAGGTGACCTGGGGAGTCGGGCTCTGCGGCTCGGGCGAAGGGATGGCCATGACGCTCAACAAGCATCAGGGAATCCGGGCGGGACTCTGCTGGGACCCCGAAATTGCCACGCTGATCCGCCGCCACAACAATGCCAACGTCATCGTCTTCCCGGCGCGGTTCATCACCAACGACGAGGCGGTGCAGATGCTCGATGCCTTCTTTGCGGCGGAGTTCGAGGGCGGTCGCCACGAACGGCGCGTCGCCAAGATCCCCGTGCCGGCCAAAGAGCAGACCCCGGCGGAGAAATAACGGAACAAGCCCGGCCGGGAGCTGTTCCGAAGCCATAAATACGCATGAAAAAGGCCCTCCTCAACGGAGGGCTTTTTGTTTGGCAACCGATCACGGCAGACGACCGGCAGGCCGCGGTTGGTTGGGTAAGGGGTCGCACGGATCGCAGTCACCGACAGCAGGCAGCGGTCCACCCGCAGCGGAACGTTTGCCGGCACCCGGGCTCCGGGTTACTCCTTGATCCGGAAGACGTAGGGCGACAGCGTCCGCAGGGTGCGCTCATCCGCCGCCCGGTCGAAGAGTCCGAAGACCGCCGATCCGCTCCCCGACATCGAGGCGTAGAGGGCTCCGGCCTCAAGCAACCGCTCTTTGACCGCCCGGATGGCGGGATGCACGGTAAAGACCGATGCCTCGAAGTCGTTGGTCACCACCCCCTGCCACTCCGCCACGGGACGCCGCAGCCGTTCGGCCAGCGGAACCGCGGGCACATGCGGATGCACGCCGGCATAGGCCTCACGCGTCGAGACCCCCTCGTCGGGCTTCACCACTACGAGGGTCAGCCCCCGCAGATCGACCGGGAAGGGGGTCATCACCTCGCCCCGCCCCGTGCACAGTTGCGGCGTGTTGCGCACGAAGAAGGCGGTATCGCTTCCCAGTTCGGCCGCCCGGGCGATCAGCTCCTCCTCGCCGAGATGCAGGGCAAAGAGTTCGTTCAGCGCCAGGAGCACCATCGTGGCATCGGCCGAACCGCCGCCCAGCCCCGCGCCGAACGGCACCCGCTTCACCAGACGGATCCGCACGCCGTCGACACCGTAGCGGTCGTGCATCAGCCGGAAGGCCTTCAGACAGATATTCTCCTGCGGCGGGCAGTCGACCACCAGCCCTTCGGAGAGGAACTCCGCCCCGGAACCCTCGCGGCGCGTCACCTCCACCTCGTCGTAAAGCCCCCGAACGGGATACATGACGGTCTCCAGATCGTGGTAGCCGTCATCGCGGCGGCGCAGAATGTCGAGACCCAGATTTATTTTGCAGTTTGCTCTCAGAATCATACGACAAAGATAGCGATATTTTCTATTTTTGCCGTATGAAATTCCGTACCGAAATCGATCCAACACCGCTCGACCTGCGGATCGGCTACCGCAACCGGGTGCTGACCCTCGGGTCGTGCTTCGCCACCCACATCGCCGACCGGCTCGCCCGGGCGAAATTCTCCGTCGTCCAGAACCCCTCGGGGATCCTCTTCAACCCGCTGTCGATCGTCGAGGCGCTGCGCAGCTATGCCGTGAAGCGGCCCGTCACCCCCGACGAGCTGGGCTTCGACGGCGAGGTGTGGTACCACTTCGGCTTCCACGGCGACTTCTCGGCCCCGACGGCCGACGAGGCGCTGCGGCGGATGAACGAGGCCCGGCACCGAGGCGCCGAGGCACTCCGCACGGCTGACCGCGTGATCCTGACCCTCGGCACGGCCTGGGTCTACGAACACGACGGGCAGGTGGTCGCCAACTGCCACCGCCGTCCCGCCGCGGAGTTCACCCGCCGGCGGCTGCGTGTCGACGAGGTGACGCGGGCGCTCGCCGAAGCGATCGAAGGACCGCTGGCCGGGAAGCAGATTCTGCTGACGGTAAGCCCCGTACGACATCCGGGCGACGCTCTGCCGGGGAATGCCGTGAGCAAGGCGACGCTGCGGCTGGCCGTCGAGGAGCTCGCCGAACGCTTCCCGCAGGTGGACTACTTCCCCGCCTTCGAGATCCTGACGGACGATCTGCGCGACTACCGCTTCTACGCCGACGACCTGGTCCACCCTGCCCCGCAGGCCATCGCCTACCTCTGGGAGCGGTTCACCGCCATGGTGCTCGACGACGAAGCACGGCGTCTGCTGCCCGAGGTCGAATCGATCGTCGCCGCAGCAGCCCACCGCCCCCGCAACCCGCAGAGCGAATCCCATCGTGCCTTCTGCCGCCGGCAGCTCGCCCGCATCGAGGCCCTTCCACAGGTCGATTTTCGGAGCGAAAGCGCGCTTTTCAGACAATGTATCGAAATAAATTCGTAAATTTGCGGTCCACATAAACCGCAACGATGAATACGCGCCTCATTCTGATCCTCATAGCCGTCGTGGCCGCCTTCCGCCCCGCCGCGGCACAACCCCGCCTGATCGTCGAGATCGTCATCGGCTCGATGCGCGCCGGCGACCTCGACCGCTACGCCGCCAACTTCGGCGAAGGGGGCTTCCGCCGCCTGATGGAGCGCGGAACGGTCTACACCGACGCCCGCTACGACTGTCAGCAGACCACAACCCCCGTCTCGCTGGCCACGCTCTCGACCGGCGCCATGCCCTCGACCCACGGCGTGATCGGCCCCCGCTGGGTCGACTACACCACCAACCGCACCGTCGACCTCATCGACGGACGCCTCGGCCCCGGAGCCTACCAGCTCTTCGCCCCGACGCTGGGCCAGACCCTCGTCGAGCAGTCGCCCGGAAGCCAGGCCGTGACGATCGCCGCCGAAGCCACGTCGGCCATCGTGCTGGCCGGACACACCGACGTGGTCTACTGGCTCGACCCGGCGCGTTGCGACTGGGTCACCTCGCCCTACTATGCCGAACAGCTCCCCGCCTGGATCGAGAGCAGCAACCGCGAACGATACAACCTCTCCTACATCGGACTCGAATGGCGCTCGCTGCTCGACAAGAGCCGCTATATCAATACGCGTCAGCACGATATCGTCCTCTCGGGACGCAGCAAGCGCGACGAGGACCGCGACGGCGAAGAGCGGCTGAAGCTGACCAACGACTACGACCGGCTGCTCTACACGCCGGCCGGGAATACCGCCGTACTGGGACTCGCCAAACAGGTCATTGCCCAGTACCGGCTGGGGGATGACCGGACGCCCGACCTGCTGAGCATCTGCCTCGACCCGTCGCGCCGCATCGCCGAGGCCTACGGTCCCGAATCGATCGAGGTCGAGGACATGTACTACCGGCTCGACCGCGATCTGGCCGACTTTCTGACCTTCCTCTTCGCACAGGTCAAGGAGGGCGAAGCGCTGGTCGTCGTCACCTCGGACCACGGCACCAGCCCTTCGTACGACGCCGGCCGCGAAGTGGCCGAACGCTTCAACAGCCGCCAGTTCGAGGTGATCGTCAACGGCTTCCTCAACGTCCGCTACGGATCGGGAAACTGGGTGACGGCCTGCAGCGACAAGAGCCTCTGGCTGAACCACAACCAGATCTACGAACGCGGGCTGAACCTGGCCGAAGTGCAGAACGAGGTGGCCATCTTCGCCATGCAGTTCAGCGGCGTCTCGCACGCCCTGGCCGCCACGGCCATGCGCACGAGCTACTTCGGCAGCGGATATGCCCGCAAGATGCAGAACAGCTTCTACCCGCGGCGCTCGGGCGACGTGATCCTCAACCTGATGCCCGGCTGGATCGAGGAGCAGGAGCGTTGCTGGTCGATGTCGGGATCGATGTACGGCTACGACACCGAGGTGCCGCTCATCTTCTACGGCCAGGGGGCCGGACCGCTGCGCGTGAACCGCAGCGTGGAGATGACCTCCATCGCCCCGACACTGGCCCGTGTGGCCGGCGTGCGCGAACCCGCCGCCTCGGAGGGCAGCCCGCTGGAGGAGATTGTGGACCTCTGATCCGAAAAACGAAAAATTACGAACGATATGGACAAGATTCAGGAGGAAATCATCGAGGAGTTCTCGGTATTCGACGACTGGCTCGACAAGTATGACTATCTGATCAGCCTGAGCGAAACGCTCCCGCCGATCGCCGCGGAACATCGCACGGAACAGTACCTCATCCAGGGGTGCCAGTCGCGCGTGTGGGTCGACGCCCGTCTGGAGCAGGGCCGCGTATACTATGCGGCCGACAGCGACGCCATCATCACCAAGGGGATCATCGCCCTGCTGATCCGCGTTCTCAACGGACGCACCCCGAAGGAGATCCTCGATACGAACCTCTACTTCATCGACCGGATCGGTCTGAGCGCCAACCTCTCGCCCACGCGCGCAAACGGTCTGGTGGCCATGATCAAACAGATGAGACTCTATGCCCTGGCCTTCGAGACGAAGGTCGAGGCCGAAGAGCCGAAAAAAGACTAAAAACGCAATTCGAAATGACACCCGAAGAGATTCTTGAGGTCGAAAAGGAGATCGTCGCCACACTCAAGAACATATACGATCCGGAGATCCCGGTCAACATCTACGATCTCGGTCTGGTCTACGAAATCGACTACACGCCCGACGGCGTGGCCACGATCCGCATGACCCTCACCGCCCCCAACTGCCCGATGGCCGACATGCTCGTCGAGGATGTCAACCAGCAGGTCGCCAAGGTCAAGGGGGTCAAGTCGGTGAACGTCATTCTCACGTTCGACCCCGTGTGGGACAAGAGCATGATGTCGGAAGAGGCGCTGCTGGAACTCAACATGCTCTGAAAATGGACGATACGAAGGGTGGAACCACGGACCTCGCGGCTCGCCGCGTGATCGAACGGCTCGAGGCCCGGGCCGGCGAACACGCCTGCGGCGGCTTCGTGGCCGCCCTCGAACCGCTGCAACGGACCGAAATCTTCACCTCGCTGATCTTCGACCGCCTGCGCCGCAAGATGCGCACCGTCGAGGCGCTCTACAGGGAGTCGGCCGAAAACTGGAACCAGACCTTCTACCTGCTCTACTTCCGCACGCTGGGCGACCGCCTCAACCAGGAGGCCTATCTCGAACTGGCGCGGAGGGTCCCCTACCGCATCGTCCTGCGCGAACGCCGCGTCCCGCATGCCGTCGAGGCGATGCTCTTCGGAGCCTCGGGACTGCTGGAGCTCTACCGCAACGACGAATACACGCTCAACCTGCGCCGCAATTTCGAACACCTGGCCGCCAAGTACGAAATCCGGCCGCTGGATGCCTCGGCGTGGGCCCTCTCGGAGATCCGCCCCGCCAACCACCCCGTCCTGCGGCTGGCCCAGGCCGCCGAATTCTTCGCCCGGGACGAATTCCTGATGGACCGGACGATGGCCTGCCGTTCGGAAAAGGAGGTGCGTACGCTCTTCGGTATCGAAGCCTCGGAGTACTGGCGCACCCACTTCATCCCCGGCGCCGAAAGCGACGCCCGTCCCAAACGCATCGGCGCCTTCAAGGCCAACATCATCGGAATCAATCTCGTCGTCGTGCTCCAGTTCGCCTACGGCAGCTACACCGCCAGCGAACGGCTGCGCGACAACGCCCTCTCGCTGCTCGAGGAGCTCCCCGCCGAGGACAACCGCTACATGCGCGAATGGAGCGCCGCCGGCATCCGCCCACGCAACGCCTTCGAATCGCAGGCCCTGCTGCAGCTGGCCACCGAATGGTGTGCCGAGAGGCGCTGCCGGCAATGCCCCGTCGGGCGAAGGATCGCAAAAACAATCCCCGAAGATTGACAAATTCCAAAAAAATGAGTATCTTTGTAGGATTTACAAACAAACGCACGAAATCATTACAAACCGTATGGATATAGTTGCCAGTATCATCAAAGCCCTCTTCGGCTCGAAAGCCGACAAGGACCGCAAACTGATCGAACCCTATCTGCAGAAAATCAAGGCCGTATATCCGTCGATCGAGGCCCTCTCGAACGACGAGCTTCGTGCCCGCAGCGAGGACCTCAAAAAACAGATCGCCGACTACATCGCCGCCGACGAGGCCCGCATCGTCGAGTTGAAGGCCGCTCTCGAAAAACCCGAAACCTCGCTCGACGAGAAGGAGAAGATCTCCAAGGAGATCGACGATACGACCAAGCGTATCGACGACCGCATCGAGGAGAAACTCGACCAGATCCTCCCCGAGGCATTCGCCATCATGAAGGATACGGCCCGCCGTTTCGCCCAGAACGACACGGTGGTCGTCACGGCCAACGACTTCGACCGCGAACTCGCCGCCACGAAGGACTTTGTCACCATCGACGGCGACAAGGCCATCTACGCCACCCACTGGATGGCCGGCGGCAACGACGTCAAGTGGGACATGATCCACTACGACGTCCAGCTGTTCGGCGGCGTAGTGCTCCACCAGGGCAAGATCGCCGAGATGGCTACGGGTGAAGGTAAGACGCTCGTCGCCACGTTACCCGTATTCCTCAACGCACTGGCCAAGAAGGGCGTCCACATGGTGACGGTCAACAACTACCTGGCCAAGCGTGACTCCGAGTGGATGGGCCCGATGTACGAGTTCCACGGACTCTCGGTGGCCTGCATCGACGACACGCAGCCCAACTCCGAAGCCCGCCGGAAAGCCTACATGGCCGATATCACGTTCGGTACGAACAACGAATACGGCTTCGACTACCTGCGCGACAACATGGCTTCCTCGCCCAAGGACCTCGTTCAGCGCAAACACCACTTCGCCATCGTCGACGAGGTCGACTCGGTGCTGATCGACGATGCCCGTACGCCGCTGATCATCTCCGGCCCCGTGCCCAAGGGCGATGACCAGATGTTCGAACAGTACTGCCCGGCGATCGACCACCTGTACAACCTCCAGAAGAACCTCGTCACGCAGCTGCTGGCCGAGGCCCGTCAGCTGATCTCGGCCGGAAAGACCGAGGAGGGCGGCATCAAGCTCTACCGTGCCCACAAGGGTCTGCCGAAGTACAAACCGCTGATCAAGTACCTCTCGGAGCAGGGTGTCAAGGCGCTGATGCAGAAGACCGAAAACGTCTACATGCAGGACAACAACCGCCGCATGCCCGAGATCACCGACGACCTCTACTTCGTCATCGACGAAAAGCTGAACTCCGTCGAACTGACCGACAAGGGCCATGAGGTGCTCTCGAAATACTTCAACGAGGACGGCTTCTTCGTCCTGCCCGACATCGGCGCCGAGGTGGCCGAGCTCGAAAAGAGCAACCTCTCGCCCGAAGAGAAGGCAGCCAAGCGCGACGCCGTGATCAACGACTACTCGATCAAGTCGGAGCGCGTCCATACGGTGATCCAGCTGCTGAAGGCCTTCGCCATGTTCGAGAAGGACATCGAATACGTGGTGATGGACAACAAGGTCAAGATCGTTGACGAGCAGACGGGCCGTATCCTCGAAGGCCGCCGCTATTCGGACGGTCTCCACCAGGCCATCGAGGCCAAGGAGCACGTCAAGGTCGAGGCCGCCACGCAGACCTTCGCCACGATCACGCTGCAGAACTACTTCCGCATGTATCACAAGCTGGCCGGTATGACCGGTACGGCCGAAACCGAGGCGTCGGAGTTCTGGAGCATCTACAAGCTCGACGTGGTGGTGATCCCGACCAACCGCCCCGTCATCCGCGACGACAAGCAGGACCTCGTCTACAAGACCAAGCGCGAAAAGTACAACGCCGTCATCGAGGAGATCGTCCGCCTGGTCGACCAGGGCCGTCCGGTGCTGGTCGGTACGACGTCGGTCGAGATCTCCGAGCTGCTGAGCCGCATGCTCAAACTGCGCGGCATCAAGCACAACGTCCTCAACGCCAAGCAGCACGCCCTGGAGGCTCAGGTCGTTGCCGAAGCCGGCCGCTCGGGTCAGGTGACCATCGCCACGAACATGGCCGGACGTGGTACCGATATCAAGCTCACGCCCGAGGTCAAGGCCGCCGGCGGTCTGGCCATCATCGGTACGGAGCGCCACGAAAGCCGCCGCGTCGACCGTCAGCTGCGCGGTCGTGCCGGACGTCAGGGCGATCCCGGATCGTCGCAGTTCTTCGTCTCGCTCGAGGATGACCTGATGCGTCTGTTCGGCTCGGGCCGCATCGCCTCGATGATGGACCGCATGGGTCTGAAGGAGGGCGAGGTGATCCAGGCCGGCATGATGACCAAGGCCATCGAACGCGCCCAGAAGAAGGTCGAGGAGAACAACTTCGGTATCCGCAAGCGACTGCTCGAGTACGACGACGTGATGAACTCGCAGCGCGAGGTGATCTACACGCGCCGCCGTCACGCCCTGTACGGCGAACGCATCGAGATCGACCTGAACAACATCATGTACGATTTCGCCGACAACTTCGTCGAGGAGAACCGCGGCATCGAATACGAGGACTTCCGCATGGAGCTGATCCGTCAGGTGGCCGTCGAGCTGCCGATGGACGAGGCCGCCTACAAGGAGGCCAAGCCCGCCGAACTGGTCGAGGCGATCGTCAAGGCCCTCAAGGAGACCTACGCCCGCCGCGCAAAGGCCGTGGCCGACACGGTGCGTCCCGTCATGGAGCGCATCTACGAGGACCGCAAGGATCAGCTGGATTCGAACATCTACTTCCCGATCACGGACGGACACCTCGGATACAACATCCCGGTCAACCTCCGCAAGTGCAAGGAGACGGACGGCGCCGAAATCTACAAGGTATTCTCGAAGGTGGTGATGTTCACCACGATCGACGACGCCTGGAGAGAGCATCTGCGCGAGATGGACGACCTGCGCCAGAGCGTCCAGAACGCCACCTACGAGCAGAAGGACCCGCTGCTGATCTACAAGTTCGAGTCCTTCGGCCTCTTCTCGAAGATGCTCGTCAAGGTCAACCGCGAAGTCCTCTCGATCCTCGACCGCGCCTACATCCCCGTGCGCGAGCAGAGTCCGGAGGAGGCACAGCGGCTGCAGCAGGAGCGTGAACGCATCCAGCAGGAGCGGGAGCGCCGCGCCAAGATCGATGTCAACAAGCTGCAGGCTTCGCGCATGCAGGCCGCGGCTCAGGCCGGACAGCAGGAGCATCAGAAACCCATGCCGATGCACGCCGAAAAGAAGGTCGGCCGCAACGATCCCTGTCCCTGCGGTTCGGGTAAAAAGTACAAGAACTGCCACGGCAAGGGTCTCTAGGAGGGGGTTTTAAAAGAACCCTTTCCGAGGGGCCGGGGCCACGACAGGTTTTCGAGGGGCCGGGGCCACGACAGGTTTTCGAGGGTCCGCCGCCCATACGATTCGCAGAGAGCCGGGGCCGCGACAGATTTTCAAGGGTCCATTGCCGGTACGACTCGCAGAGGGCCGGGGGCACGACAGGTTTCCGAAGATCCGCGGCTAAACTCCCCGACGACACAATCCGAAAATACTCCGGGCCGGGAGACCGTCTCCAAAGCGGTCTCCCGGTCCCGTTCGTAAAACTTTCAAACGCCTGCTTATGGGTTATCAGGAAGAGAAACAACACCAACTCGATCTGCGCTATCTCCGTATGGCACGGATCTGGGCCGAAAACTCCTACTGCGTCCGCCGCAAGGTCGGGGCCCTGATCGTCAAGGACAAGATGATCATCTCCGACGGATACAACGGAACCCCTTCGGGTTTCGAAAACATCTGCGAGGACGAGACCGGAAAGACCAAACCCTACGTCCTTCACGCCGAAGCCAACGCCATCACCAAGGTGGCCAAGTCGGCCAATAACTGCGACGGGTCCACCCTCTACATCACGGCTGCCCCCTGCATCGAGTGTTCGAAACTCATCATCCAGGCCGGTATCAGGCGTGTTGTCTATTCGGAAGATTACCGTTCGGAGGAGGGGCTCAATCTGCTGCGGCGTGTCGGTATCGAGTGCGTGCAGTATAGGCCCGAGGAGATCGAATAACCGGGGGGGGGAGAAAACAAGGAGAGAGGAGAGCGAGTAGGGAAAGGAGAAAAGCCGAAAAGTCCCGGAAGAGAACGACCAAAGAGCCCCCTCAATCGAGTGTGTGACCAACCCGTCGGATTCCATCATGAAGACCGTCGTTGCGGAGTTTGCCGCAGCGGCGGTCTTCCATTTCCGGGGGTCGTCAGTTGCCGCAACAGACTGCGGGTCCGGGACACAAAGTCCAACGGTGGCGAAGATCTTCCATTTCCGGGCTCGGGTTGATGGCCAAAGCAGCCGACGGGGCAGGGACACAGGGTCGTTTGCCAAGCAGTTTTCGGGGCCGGGAGTTGCAAATCACGGCGACATGTCGTATCTTGCCCCCGTAAACCAAACCCCACAACGCCATGAAACGCATCGTCATCGTCGGAGCCACCTCCGGCCTCGGTCTCGAAACCGCCCGACTCTGCATCCGTGAGGGTTGGCGCGTGGGGGCTGCCGGCCGCCGCATCGAGGCCCTCGAGAAACTCCGCGCCGAAGCCCCTGATCAGGTCGAAATCGAACCGTTGGATGTCACCCGCGACGATGCTCCGGAACATCTGGCCCGGCTGATCAACCGCCTCGGCGGCATGGACATCTACTTCCACTCGTCGGGAATCGGCAGCCGAAACACCGAACTGCGGCCCGATATCGAACTGGCCACGTTACGCACCAACGGCGAAGGGTTCGTGCGGATGGTGACCGCAGCGTTCGGCTACTTCCGCGGCCACGGCGGAGGGCGTATCGTCGCCATCACCTCGATCGCCGGAACCCGCGGTCTGGGTTCGGCTCCGGCCTACTCGGCAACAAAACGCATGCAGAATACCTATCTCGATGCCCTCGAGCAACTGGCCCGCATGGAGGGGCACGATATTCGCTTCACGGATATCCGCCCGGGGTTCGTCGCCACGCCGCTGCTCTCCGCAACGGGACACTACCCCCTGCTGATGCAGCCCGAAAAGGTCGCCCGACGGATCATGCAGGTGCTCCGCAAACCGCGGCGGAGGGTGGTGATCGACCGGCGTTATGCCCTGCTTGTCGGTTTGTGGAAACTGATTCCGCCGTGCATCTGGGCACGGATGAAAGTGCGTACCAAAGCCTGAATGTTCCGAAAAAAACAGCATAAACGCGGGCGTCTGCTCATCACGGGGGCCGTACTGCTGGTGCTGCTCGTCGCCGGAGTCATCGTCTCCGGGCGGGTCATCAACCGCCGGGCCGTGCAGATGAGCGACCGCATCGTGACGCAGATCGGCGAATCGCACTGGCTGCTGCTCCAGGGCGAAATCGACCGTTCGGTGCAGCTGCTCGAGACCTCGGCCCGCTACGTCGCCACGCATGACAACGCCTCGCCGGACGAACTGCGGATTCTCTGTTCGACGCTGCTCGAGACCGATGCCAAGGCCGGCAGCCTCTGGTTCGCGGCCGCAGACGGAAATACGCTCCGCCGCTACGGTCGCGAGGCGGAAGCGACAACGGAAACGATCGACAACAACCGTCAGCGGCTGTGCGACGCAACGAGAAACGACACGGTCCGCTCGGCCGTTCTCGAGGTGCGGGGCCACGGCAGCTGGGTGCTTGTGCGCAGGGTGACGGACCGCCGGGGCAGATGCCGCCTCTGCGGGGTCGATTACCCGCTCGACAGGTTCTACCTTCGCATGACCGAACAGAATCCCCTCAGCCGCAGTTCGGCCACGCTGTTCGATGCCGAAGGGGTGATCGTCTACCACCCCGATTCGGGGCGGCTGGGGCGGCCAAGCCGTGACGAGGCTGAAATCGAGGCCGTCCGACGAGTCCGCTCGACGGGGCGTACGCTCGTCACCAGCGCGCAGAGCGACTACCTCGGAGTGGCCGAACAACGGATCTACTATCCGATCGAAGTGGCCGGAGAGCGGTGGGTTGCCGCCGTGGGGATCCCGCGGCTGGTCATCGAGCAGGAGATCGACGACTTCCACCTCTACACGATCCTCACGGCCCTCGGCTCGGTGCTCTTCTTCGCCGTGCTGCTCGTCGTGGCGCAGCGGCGCTGGCGGCGCGAATACGACCTGCGCCGCCGCACGGAGCAGGAGTCGGCCCAGTTGCAGCTGCAGCAGCTGCTCGAACAGATCGATCCCCACTTCCTCTTCAACTCGCTCAACTCGCTCTATGCCCTGATCCGCTGCAACCCCGACGAGGCCCGCGAATTCACCCTCACCCTCGCCCGGGTCTACCGCCGTGTGCTCGAGCGCCGCAAACAGGTGCTCGCAACACTCGACGAGGAGATCGACTTCACGCGGCAGTACTTCTCGCTGCAGAAGATCCGCTTCGGGGAGAGTCTCATGCTGAGCATCGAGGTCGACCCGGCACTCGGCCGGCGAAGGATCCCCTCGATGAGCCTCCAGACGCTGGTCGAGAACGCCGTGAAGCACAACCGCATCTCGGATCGCAACCCGCTGCGGATCGAGATCCGCACCGAGGACGAATGGCTCGTCATCGAGAACAACCTCACGCCGCGTGACGACGGGGATGCGGAGTCGCTCGGCGTCGGACTGGAACGTATCCGCTCGGTCTACCGGTTCCACACCGACAGGGAGCCTGTCATCGAGAGTTGCGACGGTCTCTTCCGCTGCCGTCTCCCGCTGCTCCCGGCCGAGGAGTAACGCGCAGAGGACAAGATGCCGAAGGAAAGGCGCCGGTCGCCGGAGGGTCGGGCCGTTGAGCGCGGGCTGCCGGAAGAACGGTCATCGGGAGGTAGGGACCGTTGAGATGCCGGCTGCCGGAAGCGCACGGTTGCCGGAAGGATCAAGCACCCGATTGCGCCATTCACACCCCCGATTCGGGCATTCGCCTCCCTCGATTTTCCCAGAAGAAAGATAAATTTTATTATTGCAACGTGCGGGCATGCGGCCTGCACCCAAAAGTTTACGCAAAAGATGAAGAACAGACGAGGATTTATCCGACCGGTCATTGCCCTGACGGCGCTGCTGCTGCTCGCCACGGCGCCCGCCGAGGCCCGCAAGCGTCCGTCACGCAAGGCCCGAAAACTCGAAGCCACGAAAAAGGCCGATTCGGTCAGCCGGGAGAAGAGCGCCTATGACAAACTGCTCGACGGTGCGGTCACGGATCAGGGCGTGTTCAACGTCCACCGCAAGGGAACCGACATCTGGTTCGAGATCCCCGATTCGCTGCTGGGCCGCGACATGCTGGTCGTCAACAAGATCTCGGGGGTCCCCTATGCGCTGAACGATGCCGGAATCAACAAGGGCATGGGATTCGGCGAGAAGCTCATCCGTTTCCACAAGGATACGCTTTATAAAAAGGTGTGGGTGGCGACCTACGACCCCCGCATCTCGGCCCGGAAGGGGGACCGCATCGCCCGCTCGGTGAAGGACAACTACCGCGAATCGGTTATCGAACAGTTCCCGATCGAGGCCTACAACGAAGATTCGACGGCCGTCGTCGTGAAGATCAACAAGGTCTTCGACGGCAGCGAGAAGAGCTTCAACGACCTCTTCGGATCGCTTCGCACGGGCAGCGTCAACCGCGACCTCTCGAAAATCGAATCCGTCAAGTCGTTCCCCGAGAACATCGTCGTCAAGTCGCTCCTCTCGGGGAGCCAGTCGGGCGACGAGCCCGAACCGACTCCGCTGAGCGTCGAGGTCACCTCGAATCTGGTGCTGCTCGACCGTGAGCCGATGCGCCCGCGCTTCGCCGACGACCGCGTGGGTTACTTCGAGATCGCCCACCTCTACTTCAACGACACGCAGCAGAAGGCCGAAGAGCGCGCCTTCATCAACCGCTGGCGGCTGGAGCCCCGTCCCGAGGATGTCGAACGCTACAAGCGCGGCGAACTCGTCGAACCGCAGAAGCCCATCGTACTGTGGATCGACCCCGCCACGCCCCCCGTCTGGGTGCCCTACATCAAGCGCGGCATCGAGGAGTGGCAGGAGGCCTTCGAGGCCGCCGGCTTCAAAAACGCCATCCAGGCCCGCGAGGTCGGTCCCGACGACGAGGCCGACTTCGACATCGACGACGTCCGCTACTCGGTGGTCACCTACGCCGCCTCGGAGCTGGCCAACGCCATGGGGCCCTCGGTCATCGACCCCCGCAGCGGCGAGATCATCGAGGCCGACATCATCTGGTGGCACAACGTGATGAGCATCCTCCACTCGTGGATCCGGCTGCAGACCGGCGCCGTCGACCCCCGTGCCCGCGGGAACGAACTCCCGACGGAGATCATGGGCAACGCCGTGCGCTTCGTCTCGTCGCACGAGCTGGGCCACAGCCTCGGTCTGAAGCACAACTTCGGGGCGTCGTACTCCGTGCCGGTCGACTCGCTCCGCTCGAAGAGCTACACCGATGCCCACGGCACGGCCAGCTCGATCATGGACTACGCCCGCTTCAACTACGTGGCCCAGCCCGAGGACGGCGTCACGCAGCTCACCCCGAAGATTGGACCCTACGACCGCCACGCCATCCGCTGGGGATACCGCTGGCTCGATGTTGAGGATCCCCACGACGAGCTGCCGACGCTGAACGCCTGGCTGCGCGAAAAGGAGAACGATCCCGAATACTGGTACGGCGAGCAGTCGCGCGAGGGGATCGACCCCCGTTCGCAGTCGGAGGATCTGGGCGACGATGCCGTGCGCGCCAGCCAGTACGGTCTGGCCAACCTGCGGCGGATCATTCCCCACGTCGTCGAGTGGACCGACCGCGAGGGCGAACTCCAGTACGAGGCGGGGCGGTTCCTCATGTCGATCGTCTTCCAGTGGCTGACCTACGCCGACCACGTGAAGAGCAACGTCGGCGGCTTCTACCTCAACCAGGTGGTCGCCGGCCACGACATCGACCGTTACATACCGGTTCCGGCCGAGATGCAGCGCCGCAGCGTCCAGTACCTCATCGACGAGGTCTTCCTGCTGCCCGAATGGCTCTTCGGCGCCGAAGCCTGGGACAAGAGCTATCCCCACCGCTCGTCGCCCTTCGGACAGATGGAGTATGCCCCCTACAACTTCGCCCGCGACCTGCAGTACAAGGTCTACTACGAACTGCTGGCCGAACGGCGCATGCTCCGCATGTACGAGGCCGAGGCCCGTCACGGACGCGGCCCGCAGACCTATTCGCCCGAGGAGATGCTCGATCAGATCACGCGCGCCGTCTTCCTCCGCCCCGGAGGCCGCAGCCTCTCGCTCTACGAGCGCATGAGCCAGAAGAACTACGTCGATGCGCTGATCGTCTCGTCGAACCTCACCATGGTGAAGACCACGAAGATGGGCGCCACGCTGCATGACGGCGCGGGACACGATGCGGCGTGCGGCTGCCGGCTGATGGTCGAGAGCCCCGAGGTGCGGCTCGAACACCTGCCCCGCCCCGAGGAGCTGAGTATCGACACGCAGCGCAGCTACGACCTGATGCAGCGCGTGAGCGAGACCACCTCGGCCAAACGCGCCGAGATGCGACGGCTGCTCGGCATCGTCCAGAGTCGGCTGCAGAGCGGCGACACCGCCACGAGAAACCACTACCGGGATCTCGAACTGAGGCTCAGGGAGGCCCTGAGAATGTTGTAAAAACCGAGCCGCAAAGCCGTCTTCCGACCCCGGAAAGACGGCTTTGCCCGACTTTCGGGGGCAGGTATCGGCGGTTACAATCCGAAATCCGATGCATCCGATCCGCCTCCGAATCCACACAAAAGCGACAAAAACACTTATATACTCTCACCATTCATGAAACGATTCCTTACGTCACTCGTACTGATCGCCCCGCTTGCCCTCTTCGCACAGCAGACCCGGACGATCACCGGCCGCGTCCTCGACCAGACCGACGACGGTCCCCTGGTCGGGGCCACCGTCTTCATCGCCCCCGAAGAGACCCAGGCCAAAGACTACAATCCGCAGGGAACCATCGCCTACGACGAGGGCCGATTCGAATTCACCCTTCCCGTGAGCGTCCGCAAGGTCGTCGTCAGCTATCTCGGCTACGAACCCCAGAGCATCGACATCGCCGGCCGGAGCGAGTTCACCATCCGCCTCGTCCCGTCGGCCAACCAGGTCGATGCCGTCGTCGTGACCGGATACCAGCGCATCGAAAAGCGGAAACTCACCTCGTCGATCTCGAACGTCCGCATGTCGGACATCGCGCGCGACGGCGTGGCCAGCGTCGACGAGATGCTCTCAGGGTCGATCGCCGGCCTCACGTCGACCCCCACGACCGGTGCCCCGGGCGGCGCCAGCAAGGTCAAAATCCGCAGTACGGTGACGCTCAACGGTAACACCGACCCGCTGTGGGTCCTCGACGGAATTCCCCTCGAGGGCAACGACATTCCCTCGGACTGGTCCTCCAAGGAGAACATCGACAACCTCTACAACCTCTCGATCGCCGGGCTCAACCCCGCCGACATCGAGGATATCACCGTGCTGAAGGATGCCGCCGCCACGGCCATCTACGGCGCCCGGGCCGCCAACGGCGTGATCGTCATCACCACCAAGAAGGGGGCCCGCAACCAGCCCACGCGCGTCAACGTCACGGCGTCGCTCTTCGTCACCGACCGTCCCGACTTCTCGCGGCTGAACCTGATGAACGCCTCGCAGAAGGTCGACTTCGAGCTGGCACTGGCCGCCAACGGACGGTTGAACTACCTCTCGTCGATGGGCGGCGTAGCCCGTATTCTGGACCGCTCCGGCGAGCGGGCCGCACTGCGGCAGGGCGGTGTGGAGGCCCTCTCGCCCGAAACCCGCCGGGCGATCGACGCCCTGCGCACCGACGGCACCGACTGGGGACGCGAGATCTACCAGGTGGCGCTCAACCAGCAGTACAGCTTCAACGTCTCGGGCGGCGGCAACCGCGCCAGCTACTACCTCTCGGGCGGCTACTACAACGAGCAGGGGGCGACGGTTGGAACCGGATTCGAACGGCTGAACCTCACGATGAAGACCGATTTCGACCTGCTGAAGAATCTGCGTCTCGGGGCCTCGGTCTTCGTCGGCCAGAACCGCAACGACTCCTACGTCTCGGACATCGACGTGATGGCCAACCCCTCGCGCTACAGCCGCACGGTCAACCCCTACTTCAGCGCCCGCAACGCCGACGGCAGCTATGCCTACGACCCCGACATGAACGTCTACCAGGATGACAACAGCCACTCGATCGACTTCAACATCCTCGAGGAGCGTGCCAATACGGAGTACATGCTCCGCACGCGCTCGATGAAGACGATCTTCGACCTGGACTACCGTCCCGTCGAGGGGCTGCGCCTCTACACGCAGTTCGGTCTGCAGGTCGACAACTCGGCTACCGAAAAGATGGCCCGCGAGGATACCTACTTCACCCGCAAGTATGCCCTCTACTCGGTGGTCGACGGCGTCACCTACATGCCCCAGGGCGGCATCATCCAGAACTGGAATGCCGACCTCTCGCAGTACACCTGGAAGGCGCAGGCCGAATATGCGGGGACCTTCGCCGAAAGACACGAACTCGATCTGATGGCCGGTCTCGAGATGCGCGGAACGACCAACACCTCGATCCACACCAAGGGATTCGGCTACGACCCCCGCACGATGACCAACGAACCGATGGTCTTCCCGGCGGGCGACAGCGGCTCGAACCTGGCCAACAGCTCCTACTTCAGGCAGTATCAGAAGTCGTTCTACGAGAACCGCTACCTCTCCTACTTCTTCACCGCCTCGTACACCTTCGACAACCGCTACACGCTCTTCGGGTCGATGCGCTACGACGGCACGAACCTCTTCGGCGTCGACCCCAAGTACAAGTTCAACCCCATGTGGTCGATCTCCGGAGCCTGGAACATCAACCGCGAAGCCTTCCTGCGCGAGGTCCGCTGGCTGGACAACCTCCGCCTGCGCCTCTCCTACGGCGCCCAGGGAAACATCGACCGCACGACCTCGCCCTACATCCTCGGCACGTGGGTCATCCGCAACCCGGGCGGCGTCAACGAGGACGGCATCAACGTCAGCTCGCCCCCCAACCAGAACCTGCGCTGGGAAACCACCTACTCGTGGAACACGGCCCTCGACTTCGCCGCCCTGGACAACCGCATCGGATTCACCTTCGAGCTCTACGGCCGCCGCAGCCGCGACCTGATCACCTCGCGGATGATCCCCACCGAGACGGGTTTCACCACCACGTCGAGCAACTACGGCGAGATCTCGAGCCGCGGCATCGAACTCTCGATCAACACCGTGAACATCCGCACGCGCAACTTCCGCTGGGAGACCCAGCTCAACTTCGCCCGCAACACCGACCGCGTCGAACGGGTGCTCATCGACGAAAACAGCTGGACACCCTCGCTCGAGGGATACTCCTCGGGGGCGGTCTTCGCCCTGCGCACCGCCGGACTCGACGAACACGGCATCCCGATGTTCTGGAAGGAGGGACGGCGCGTCTCGCTGCAGGAGTTCGTCAACTTCCGCATCGAGCAGTCCGACCCCTGGGGGCTCGGCATCCCCGAGTACTTCGAGTACGGCCCGGCGATGGACCAGTCGCAGAGCGACGTCCGCGGACGTCTCTCCTACATCGGCTCGCTCAACCCCGATCTGACGGGCGGTTTCAACAACCGCTTCACCTATCGCGGGTTCGATCTGACCGTTTCGTGCAACTTCGTCTTCGGGCAGCTGGTCAAGGAGACCCCCTTCTACACGCCCCACAAGACCAGCCCCGGACAGAACACCTCCACCGACGTGCAGCAGATCTGGTCGCCGTCGAACCCCGCGGGCATCTACCCCGCCCTGACCGGCAGCCTGCAGAGCGACGGCTCGGCCTGGGGCAACTGGGACGAAAATCCCGACCCCTACCGCGCCTACTACTGGATCCTCGACCAGAGCGACGCCTGGGGCGGCAACAGCCTCTTCCAGAGTCTGGACATCTGGTACCGGAAGATCAACTACCTGCGTGTCAACAGCATCCGTCTCGGATACACCTTCCCCGAGCGGATCTCGCGACGACTGCACATGGCCTCGCTGCGCCTGCACTTCGAGGCCCGCAACCCCTTTGTCATCGCCTCGAACTACGACGGCTACTTCGATCCCGAGACCTACGGCAACATCTACGCCCAGCCCATGGCCCGCAGCTACTCCGTCGGTCTGAACATCACCTTCTAAACCCCTCCGAACGATGAAAAAAACCGCATATATCCTCCTGGCAGCCCTCTCGCTGAGCGCCTGCAACTACCTCGAGATCGAGCCCGTCGGGCAGGTCATCCCCCACAAGACCTCCGAGTTCCGGGCCCTGATGACCAGCGGCTACAACGCCTACCCCTTCGCCGCGGCCCGCTCGTTCACGGCGCTGCTCTCCGACGAGGTGGCGGCCATCGACGCCAGCGCCTTCTGGAACGTCAGCGAGGTCGTGCCGCTCGGATACAACTTCACGTGGCAGTACGGCAGCCAGATGCAGGAGTACCCCTATCAGTACTTCTACCAGTCGATGTTCTACGCCAACGCCGTGATCGAGAACATCCGCGGCGCCGACGTCGACGATGCCGGCGAACCCATGGAGCAGATCCTCGGCGAGGCCTACGCCCTGCGGGCCTTCAACCACTTCGAGTTGGTAAATCTCTACGCCCGCCCCTACGACCCCGAGACGGCCCCGACGAATCGCGGCATCGCCCTCTCGGACCACATCGACATCGAGCAGGCCTACCGTCCGACCAACGTCGCGGCCGTCTACGAGTCGATCCTCGCCGACATCACCGAGGCCGAACAGCTGATGAGCGTCGAGAAGCAGCCCGACGCCACGCGCAACTACCGCTTCTCGCTCGATGCGCTGGCCGCCTTCAAGGCCCGCGTGCTGCTCTACATGCAGCGCTGGCAGGAGGCCTTCGACACGGCCGCGGCGCTGATCCCGAAGTACGAACTGCTCGATCTGAACACCCTCGGCGAGCAGACCGTACGCCCCTGGAAGGCCGATTCGCCGGAGGCCATCCTGGCCCTCGACCGCCCGTTCTCCTACGCCAGCGGCGACCTCGTGAAGGGTTGCGTCCTCTCGGAGCGGATGGTCGGGCTGCTCGATGCCGACAAGGACTGCCGGCGCAGCTTCCTGCGCGAAATCACGCTCAGCGGCGACCAGGCCGGGCAGAAGGGTTTCGGTGTCGACCGTTCATCGTCGGACCGTTCGTCGATCCGCGTGGCCGAGATCTACCTGATCGCCGCCGAAGCCGGGTCGTATCTCCCCGCGGAGCTGGAGCAGGCCCGGCAGTATCTGCTCGATCTGCAGGTGCGGCGCATGAAGCCCGAGGCGATGGAGGCGCAGCGGAGCCGCGTCGGGGCGATGACGGCCGAAGCGCTGCGGAGCGAGGTGGCCAACGAACGCGCCCGCGAGTTCCTGATGGAGGGTCACCGCTGGTTCGACCTGCGCCGCACGACCCGCCCCGCCATCACCAAGCACTACGAGGGTTCGACCTACACGCTCAGTGCAAACGATTCGCGCTATACGCTCCCCTTCCCGCAATCGGCCGTCAACAGCAACCCCAATCTGAACGACTGATTCCGACGGAAAGGTAGTACCCCCTAATCGGAAAGCCGCCCCCCGGTCGGAGGTGTGTCCGGACGGTCGGAAAGGGTATTGCCGAACGGTCCGGGGGGGGACAGGTCGTCCGGGAATGCCGCCAGACAGTCGGGGGTGCGCTCTCCGATGCCGATCGGCGGCTGCTCGGAGCATCGTCCGGGAGCTATCCTCCCCTCACGAAAAGAGTCCGGTTTTTGCACCGGACTCTTTTTTTTGTAATTTTACGCGCCATGAAAGCCATTATCATCGAGGACGAGCCCCTCTCGATCGCCGAGCTGCGCAACACGCTCGCCGAGGTGGCTCCCCATATCGAAGTAGTTGCCACGGCCACCTCGGTGGCCGAGGCCACAGAGGTCGTTGCCCGCGTCGACCACGATCTGATCTTCATGGATATCCACCTGGGCGACGGAAACGGATTCGACATCTTCCGCCGCGTGGCCGTCAACGTCCCGGTGATCTTCATCACCGCCTACGACAACTACGCCCTCAAGGCCTTCGAAAACAAGGGCATCGACTATCTGCTCAAGCCCTTCGGCCGCGAGGATCTCCGCCGGGCCATCGACAAACTGGGACTGCTCGCTGCAGCGGCTCCGAATGCGGGTCCCAACACGCTGCCGACACAAAGCGCCGAGCCCACCTATCAGGAGCGGTTTCTGGTGCAGATGGGTGCCCGGATGCGGTCGGTAGCCATCTCCGAGATCGCCTATTTCATGACCGACGGCCGCTATCTCCACCTCATCACCCACGACGGAAAGGACTATCCGCTCGACCGTACTCTCTCCGACGTTGCCGAAAAGCTCCCGCCGCGCCTCTTCTTCCGCATCAACCGCCGCTTCATCATCTCGTTCGAGGCCATCCGCGAAATGATCCGCTATTCGGGCAGCCGCATCAAGGTGATCCTCGCACCGCCCCCCGCCGACGGGGAAGAGACGCTGGTCAGCACCGACCGTGTGCAGGATTTCCGGCAGTGGCTCAACCGCTGACCCGATAAAAAACCCCCGTTCCGAAAGGAACAGGGGTTGATGGTTGTCTTTTGCCGCTGGAACACGGCGTGATCTCCGATGTCTTTCAGGCGGAACCCAGGCAGGATCCCTCCCACCCGAATGGAATCCGTCTTCAGTCGAACAGAATCTGCCCCGCCGAACGGAATCCGTCTCCTGCCGAACAGAATCTGCCCCAGCCGAACTGAATCTGCCCTCCGGTCAGAACGGCAAATCGTCCGGATCGTCGGCCGGCGTCTGGGGTGCAGGCTGCTGTGCAGGCTGCGGCTGCTGATAGCCGCCCGATGCGGCTCCACCCGGCATGCCGCCCGGATATCCACCAGCCTGCGGTGCCGACTGGTAACCACCCGGCTGTTGGTAACCGCCCTGCTGAGCCCCCGACTGCTGGTAACCGCCTTGCTGGTAGCCACCCTGCTGATAGCCGCTCTGGCGCGGGCCGTCTGACGCCGGATTGTCCGACCGACGTCCCAGCAGATTCATCGTATCGGCCAGAATCTCCGTCGTATAGCGTTTGTTGTTGTCCTTGTCCATCCACTCGCGGGTGCGCAGGCGCCCCTCGACGTAGATCTGCGAGCCCTTGCGCACATAGCGGTCCACCACGTCGGCCAGACCCCGCCACAGCGTGATCGTATGCCACTCGGTGTGCTCCTTCGTCTCGCCCGACTGGCGGTCGTAGAGCCGCTCGGTCGTCGCCAGACGCACGCGGGCCACCTTCGCGCCGCCCTCCACGGTGCGCACCTCCGGGTCCATGCCCACGTTGCCGATCAAGATTACCTTGTTTACCATTATTTCAGTTCTTTAATCATCCGTTTGAAGAGCAGCTCCATCTTCACACCGGCCTTGCGGCCCTGGCGCTGCACATCCTCGTGGTCGCCCACCTCGTCCGAAAGTCCGCAGTTCGTGATCACCGAGACCCCGAAGACCGGGATCGACATGTGACGCGCCACGATCACCTCCGGAACGGTCGACATCCCCGCCGCATCACCGCCGATCACCTTGAAATAGCGGTACTCGGCCTGCGTCTCGAACGTCGGGCCCGTACCGCCGACATAGACGCCGTACTGCAGCTTGATGTTCTCCTCTTCGGCAATGCGTGTCGCCGCGGCGATCAGCTCCCGGTCGTAACAGTTGTGCATGTCCGGGAAACGCGGCCCCAGCTCCTCGAGGTTCCGCCCGATGAGCGGATTGGGCATCAGGTTGATATGGTCCGTGATGACCATCAGATCGCCCACGCGGAACGTCGGGTTGATACCGCCCGAGGCGTTCGACACGAAGAGCCAGCGGATGCCCAGCTGCTGCATCACCCGGATCGGGAAGGTCACCTGCTGCATCGTATAGCCCTCGTAGTAGTGGAAGCGGCCCTGCATGGCCACCACCCTGCGCCCCTCGACCTCGCCGAAGATCAGGCACCCCTTGTGCCCCTCGACCGTCGAGACCGGAAATCCCGGGATATTCTTGTATTCCAACGTGTAGGCCTTTTTGATCCCGTCGGCGAAACCGCCCAGGCCGGTTCCCAGCACGATGCCCACCTCGGGCGCGAAGTTGTCGGTCTGCGCCTTGATGAAGGCGGCAGTCCGTTTAATTTCCTCTAACATCTTGTTCCAGTTTTTGCAGAAAATCCGTTGCCGAATCTTCGATGAATGAAATATTGATCGGTTGGTAGTAGAGCGCCCGGCGCACCTGCTCGGGGACCTTGGCACGGTTGGTCATCTTCACGGCATCCTTCTCCGTGGTGACGATCACCGCCCCCGGATGGTGTTCGAGCAGCGTCTTCAGCGCCGTCATGTCCCGCACCCGATAGACGTGATGGTCGTCGAGCGTCATCTCGGCAACCACCCGGTAACGGCTGTGCAGCGACTGCAGGAAGGGCTTCGGATTGCCGATGCCCGACAGGGCGATCACCGCACTGCCCGCAGCGAGCGATCCCGCCGGGGCCTCGTCCGCATAGAGCGGCCGCGGCATGAAACTCTCGAAACGCGTGAAGTAGACCCGCTGGTAGGCCACCTGGATCAGCACCTTGCACAGGATCCGCCGGTCGATCGGCGCCATGTGTTCGGGGCACTTCGTCACGATGAAATAGTGGGCCCGGTGCAACTCCTCGGGCAGGTCGCGCAACGTCCCCACCGGCAGCATCCGGTCGTGCTGCACGGGGCGCGTGGCATCGATCATCACGACGTTGATCTTAGGCTCGACGTAGCGGTGCTGGAAGCCGTCGTCCATGATGATGAGGTCCACCTCGGGGTGTTCGGCCCGGATGCGGCGGATCCCCTCCGCCCGCTTCTCGCACACCACGACCACCGTATCGGGGAACTTCAGCTTGATCTGCAGCGGTTCATCCCCCACGTCACGGTAGCGCGAGTCGCACTGCACCTCGATGTAGCCCTTCGTGCGGCGTCCGTAGCCGCGCGAGAGCAGCGCCACGCGATGCATCTGCGACATGTAGCCGATGATCATCTCCGCCATGGGGGTCTTGCCCGTACCGCCGACGGTGATATTGCCGATGCAGATGATCGGGATGTCGAACTTCTCGCTCTTGAGAATGCCCCAGTCGAAGAGACGGTGACGAAGCGTCACCCCCATTTTATAGAGGAAAGCCGCAGGAGCGAGCAGGCATTTGAGCATCATTCTACACCGGTTTGAGCAGTTAACCTTCAAAGGTAACAATTATTATCCGGATCGCCAAACCGGACACCGCAAATCTGGTTCCGAACTGCAAAATACGCACCAATTTGACCCTGCTAATACCAAAACCCGCACCGAATCCGTTAGATTGGGAACGGGCCGGACTTTTCGATCCCGGCCTGCGAAAAGCCGCCGGACGACACCCCGCGTTCCGTTTTTTTTATTACCTTTGTCTCGACTATGAAGAATCTGAAAACAACCATATGCGCCCTGCTCCTTCTCGGAGCTGCCGCCTGCGGACACGATGCCGCCCAAGAGTCCGAAACCGCCGAGGCCGAAGCCCCGCAGAACCTCCTCTACGGCATCAACGCCGACGACTACCGCACCGAAGTCGGTGAGGTCGGCAGCGGCGAGACCATGGGCGGAATCCTCAACCGGTACGGCATCTCGGCCCTCGCGGTCGACCGCCTCGACAAGGCCGCCAGCGATATCTTCCCCCTGCGCAACATCCGCGCCGGCCACAAGTACACCGCCTTCATCCACGAAGACTCGCTCTACGCCCCGCATCTCGACTGGCTCGCCTACGAGACCTCGATGACCGACTACGTCGTCTTCGGATTCCACGACAACGACTCGGTCTCGATCCGCAAGGACTGCAAGGAGTACACCCTGCGCCGCACGAAGAAGAGCGCCGTGATCAACTCCTCGCTCTGGGGCGCCATCATGGAGCAGAATCTCCCCTACGCCCTGGCCGCCGATCTGGAGGATATCTACCAGTGGACGGTCGACTTCTTCGGCATCCAGAAGGGGGACAGCTTCACGGTGATCTACGACGAGCGTTTCATCGACGACACCGTTTCGGTCGGCATCGGACGCATCTGGGGCGCCAAGTTCACCCAGAGCGGCAAGGAGTTCTACGCCATCCCCTTCCGCCAGGGGGGCAAGATCCAGTACTGGGAGGCCGACGGCGGTAGCCTGCGCAAACAGATGCTCAAGGCCCCGCTGAAGTACTCGCGCATCAGTTCGCGCTTCACCTACGCCCGCAAGCACCCCATCTACAAGGTCTACCGGCCCCACACGGGTGTCGACTACGCCGCCCCGAAAGGTACACCCGTCCATGCGGTGGCCGACGGCGTGGTGATCTTCAAGGGCTGGGGCGGCGGTGGCGGCAACACCCTCAAGATCAAGCATGCCGGCAACCTCCAGACCGGATATCTCCACCTGAGCCGCTTCGCCAAGGGCATCTCGAAGGGTTCGCGCGTCTCGCAGGGGCAGCTGATCGGCTACGTCGGCTCGACGGGCGCTTCGACGGGCCCCCACCTCGATTACCGGATTTGGAAAAACGGTACGCCGATCGACCCGCTGAAGGTCCCCTCGGAGCCCGCCGAACCCATCTCGAAGGAGAATCGACCGCTGTTTGAATATGTCCGCGACCGCATCACCGCCGAACTCAACGGCGACGTGAAACCCGAGGAGCGCATCACGCAGCTCGACTCGCTGACGCTGCCGGCCGGACCGGCGGCTCCGGCTGCGGAAGCCGCTGCGGAGGCGTCGGACGGCAACCGCAAATAAATCCCCGCAAGGCCATGGAACAACGGATCGGAGTCATCATCGTCGCCGGCGGCAGCGGACGCCGCATGGGCGGCGGACTGCCCAAGCAGTTCCGGCTGCTGGGCGGACAGCCCGTGCTGGCCCGCACGATCAACAACTTCGCCCTGGCGCTGCGCGGCGCCGAGATTGTCGTCGTGCTCCCCGAAGAGCACATCGCCTTCTGGGAGGATTACCGGGCACGGTTCAACGTGGCCCGTCACAGCGTCGTGAAGGGCGGCCGCGAACGGTTCGACTCGGTGCGCTGCGGACTGCAGGCCCTGAAGAGCGATCCCGATCTGATCGCCGTGCAGGACGGCGTGCGCCCGCTGGCATCGGCCGCAATGATCCGCGGCGTCGTCGAGACCGCCGCCCGCTACGGTGCCGCCATCCCCGTCGTCGGAGCCGTCGATTCGTTCCGCGAAATCGAGGCCGGCGAAGAGGCGAAGGAGGATCCCCGTTCGCACCCGGTCGACCGCAGCCGGCTGCGCATCGTCCAGACCCCGCAGGTCTTCCGGAGTTGGCTGCTGCGCGAAGCCTACGGTGTCGAGTTCCGCAGCGAATTCACCGACGACGCCTCGGTTGTCGAGGCCGCCGGATACCCCGTCTCGCTCGCCCCGGGCGAACGCTCGAACATCAAACTGACCACCCCCGATGACTTCACCATCGCCGAAGCCCTCCTCGCCGCACGCGAAGAGGTGACGGCCGACGAGTGAGTCCGCGCGAAAACCGCAACGCCGCCGAACAACCATGCAGAGCATCTACAAATACCGCTTTCCTCGCCGCACGATCTACGTCTCGGTCATCTATCTGATCGTCATCGTCCTGCTCGGGTGGCTGCTCTACCACCTCTATGAGGGCGGGTATCTCTCGGCGTGGTTCACCTCGTTCATCGTGGCCCTCATCGCCCTGATGGCCCTCTCGATCCCGCGCAAGATCGTCGTCATGGACGACCGCGTCGAGATCCGCTGTCTGCTCGACATCACCGAGATCCGCCGCAACGAAATCGCATCGGTCCGCCGGGTCGAAAATCGCCGCATGAAGTGGATGATCCCCATCTTCGGCGGATACGGATTCTTCGGCTACTACGGCCACTTCCTCGATCTGAGACGTCTGGACCGCGTCAGGATCTACGCCTCCGAGTGGCGCAACTTCGTCGAGATCACCGACATCTATGAGGACCGGCTCTACGTCTCGTGCACGGATGCCGATCGGCTGGTGGCCGAATTGACCCCGCCCGGAGGAAACCGTCCCGATGAAGAGGAGGAAGAAGAAGAGGAGGAAGAAAAGGAAGAAGAGGAAGAAAAGGAAGAAGAGGAGAACGGCAACGGAGCGAACGGCAATGCGAAGAGCGTTCACGAGGAGATCCGCAGCCAGGTGAGCGGGAACGGGAAGGAGGACAACGCGGCCGGGACCCAAAAGAGCAGAACCGGCGAAGAGCGGCAACCGCAAGACAGAACCAGCGAAGAGCGGCAACCGCAAGACAGAAACGGTGACAACGACACGCGGAGCCAAGCGTGAGACCGAAAAACCGGCCGGAGTGATTCCGGCAGTCAATTTGCATAAAAACCCTTTATTCACATTTCTAAAAAAGACAAAAAGATGAAAAAGTATCGTTGCACTGTCTGCGACTGGGTTTATGACCCCGCAGTCGGCGATCCCGATGGTGGTATCGCCCCCGGAACGTCGTTCGAGGATATTCCCGATGATTGGGTTTGCCCCGTATGCGGCGTCGGCAAGGACCAGTTCGAAGAGGTCGCCGAATAATTTCCGAAACTTCGAAACAGTAGGACGCATCCCCGGATGGAGATGCGTCCTTTTTTTGGGACCGGCGACGAGGAGCGGCGCTGAAACCGGGCATACAATACGGGAACCGGAACCAGCCGATACGACACGGGCGCGGAACCAACCTACGACACGGGGGCGGAACCAGCCGAAACGACACGGGGGCCGGACTTGCGGTCCGGCCCCCGTTCAGTTCTCCCCCCCCGGCGTCAGTTGACGTTCGGCAGGAAGGAGTAGTTCTTCGAATAATTGAGCATCTGCTCGACGTAGTTGGCCGGGTAGCTGATCTTCACGTCAACCACCTTGCCGTCCTTCTCGACCAGCTCGTACTCCGGATTCACAAAGCCGCCGTAAGGCTCGATATTCAGTGCCGCATAGCGCTTGAGCACCTCCTCGTGCAGCGTCGGGTCGACCTTCACGCCGTAGCGTTCGACGAGCTCCTTGCCCGCCTCGTAGTCACCCTCGGACTTGATGCGCTGCATCTCGCGCAGCAGCTCGCCGAACAGCGCACGCAGCTTCTCGAAGTCGTTGACCACCACGTAGGTCTTGCCATCCTGCTTGACCAGTTCGATCACGTTGTCGGCCTTGCCGCGCTCGTAGCACCACTCCGAAATCAGCTTGCGGTTGCGCATGTGCGACTCCTCGATGTTCTTGCCCGGCTCGATGCGCGCCAGCTGCGTCATCAGACCGTTCATCACGTAGTTCGCATAGCCGGCCTTGGCCACGTCGAACGACGGCACGAGACCCAGCTCGACCATCTTCTCGTCGCCCAGGTAGTAGAGACCGAAGAGGTCGGCACGCGCCTCCTCGAGCGTCGATCCGTAGCTGCGCAGCTCCGTACCCGTCACGCCCGGCGCCAGCTGGCCCGAACCGTGACCCAGGCACTCGTGCAGGTCGGTATGCAGGTCGTCGGCCAGTTTGCCGTACTTGTCCATCCGCTCGCGATCCTCGGCACGCAGCACGAACTCCTCGTTGAAGCCGTTGCCGTGGGCCGCCTGGTCATAGGCATAGGTGATGTTGTCGATCGTCACCGATTTCGAACCGTACTCCTTGCGGATCCAGTCGGCGTTGGGCAGGTTGATGCCGATCGGCGTCGAGGGGTAGCAGTCGCCGCCCAGCATCGCCACGGTGATCACCTTGGCCGAAACGCCCTTCACCTTCTCCTTGCGGTAGCGCGGATCCACAGGCGAGTGGTCCTCGAACCACTGGGCGTTCGACGAGATGGCCTCCGTGCGGTGGCAGGCCGCCGAATCGACGAAGTTCACGTTGGCCTCCCACGAAGCCTTGAAGCCCAGCGGGTCTCCGTAGTTCTCGATGAAGCCGTTGACGAAGTCGACGTTCGAGACCGTATCCTTCACCCAGCCGATGTTATAGCGGTCGAACTCCTTCAGATCGCCCGTGCGGTAGTAGGAGATCAGTGCGGCGATGTTCGTCTTCTGCGGCTCGCGAGCCACGGCCTCGGCCTTCTCCAGCCAGTAGACGATCCGCTCGATGGCCGCCGAATACATGCCGCCGACCTTCCACGTCCGCTCGACCAGCTTGCCCGACTCGTCCTTCGTCAGCTGGCTGTTCAGTCCGTAGGAGACCGGTTCGGGATCGGCCGCGTCGGCCGCCGCCATCCCGGCGTAGAAACTCTCGGCCTCGGCCTGCGAGACTCCCTTGTAATAGTTGCTCGACGAGGTGAGCAGCAGGTCGTCGCCCGCCCGCTGGTTGAGCCGCGTGGGGTACATCGACGGATCGAAGATCGCCAGGCAGACGTCGCGCCGCAGGGCGTTCAGCTCGCCGAACTTCTCCTCGGGGATCGTCTCGATGACGTCGAGCAGATAACCCTCCGAGAATTCGGGCTTGAACTTGTCGTTCGAATAGTGGTGGTGGATGCCGTTGGCGAACCATACCTTCTTCAGATACTTCTCCAGCGCCTTCCATTCGGGCGTCGTGCGGTCACCGGCGTAGTTTTCGTAGACCACCTCGAGCGTCCGCCGCACCGGGAGGTTCATCACGCAGTTCTGGTCGAAGAGGATGTCCCGGCCGCACTTGGCCGCCTCGGCGAGGTAGTAGATCAGCTCCTTCTGCTCGAGCGGCAGCGCCTCGAAGCCCGGAACTTCGTAACGGATGACCTTGATGTCGTCGAAGCGGTCGACAATCCACGGAGCGGCCGGCCCGGAGGTCTTGTCGCCGCAGGAGGTCATTACGGGAAGAATGAATGTCATGGATGCAATGGTAAAAAGCCTTTTCATGCGCAATATGGCGTTAGTTTCCGTCAAAGATAGTGCATTTTTTGAAATTTTCCTTCTTTATGTCTGATGGAATTTCTACCTTTGCCCCGCAATCCGTTTCAGAGAGAAACGAGTTCATTCGAAAAGAGATGAAAGTATTTACAAGCGTCAAAGAGCTTCGCGCAGAACTCGATCGCACGGAGCAGTCCGGGATCGGCTTCGTCCCCACGATGGGTGCCCTCCATGCAGGTCACCGCTCGCTGGTCGAACGCGCCCGGCGTGAAAATGAGACCGTCGTCGTGAGCGTCTTCGTCAACCCCACGCAGTTCAACGACAAGAACGACCTGAAGCACTACCCCCGCACCCCGGAGGCCGATGCACGGCTGCTCGAAGAGGCCGGGGCCGACTTCGTCCTGATGCCCTCGGTCGAGGAGATCTATCCCGAACCCGATACCCGTCAGTTTGACTTCGGCCAGATCGACAAGGTCATGGAGGGTGCCACCCGGCCCGGCCACTTCAACGGTGTGGCCCAGGTCGTCAGCCGGCTGTTCGCGATCGTACGCCCGGCCCGCGCCTACTTCGGCGAGAAGGATTTCCAGCAGATCGCCGTCATCCGCGCCATGGTCGAACAGCTCCACCTGCCGGTCCAGATCGTCGAGTGCCCGATCGTCCGCGGTGAGGACGGACTGGCCCTCTCGTCGCGCAACCAGCTGCTCGATGCCCCCCATCGCGCCGCCGCCCCCCATATCTACGCCACGCTGAAGCAGGCCGTCGAGATGTCCCGCACGCTCGATCCCCAGGTCCTGAAGGAGTGGGTCGTCCGCCAGGTCGAGAGCAATCCGCTGCTCAAGGTCATCTACTACCAGTCGGTCGACGCCCGCACGATGCAGGAGGTCCACAGCTGGAACGATACCGACCGCATTCAGGGCTGCATTGCCGTCCAGGCCGGCGATATCCGTTTAATTGACAACATTCGTATCCGATAATGAAATTCCAGATCGAAGTCATCAAATCGAAGATCCACCGCGTGACGGTCACCCAGGCCGACCTCAACTACGTGGGAAGCATCACCATCGACGAGGCGCTGCTCGAGGCGGCCAACATGATCGAGGGTGAAAAGGTCCAGATCATGGACAACAACAACGGCGAGCGTTTCGAAACCTACATCATCAAGGGCCCCCGCAACAGCGGCTGCATCTGTCTGAACGGTGCCGCAGCCCGCAGGGTGCAGGTCGGCGACGTCATCATCATCGCATCCTACGCCCTGATGGATTTCGAGGATGCCAAGCAGTTTCGCCCCTGGGTCATCTTCCCCGACACGGCCACGAACCGTCTGGTAGAGTAACCCGGCAACCGGGGGCCGAGAGACGGGAACGGTGACTTGAGGCCGAGAGACGGGGCCGCACACAGGAGCAACGGTTCGCAGCCGAGAGACGGAATCGGAGACCCGCGACCGAAACTCGGAGCCGAGGCGACCAGGCAACCTACTCCAAGGCGACCGGACAACCCACTCTGAGGTGACCGGACGACGCAGACAAAAGAGACCGGAACGAGGCCCGGTGACAAGTCCGGAGACCTCGACAGAGAGTCGGCAAAGGCCCGGCACTGCCAGGGAAATGCCCCGGTGGAGCCGATCCTCAAACAAGACATAACCCCTTGAAACGCCCGCAATTCGACGGGGCAGGCCCGACGGAAATCCCCCAAACGGGGCGTTTCAACCCCCTCCCTGACAAAAATCTCCCTCCCAAAGGGAGATTTTTTCGTTTTAATTTCTATCTTTGCCTTCGAGTCTTGGACTCACACTACCGGCCCGGCTATGGATATCCTGCTCTCGATATGCGCATTCGTCCTCGCAATTCTCGGAATTGCCGGATGCATCGTCCCCGCCCTGCCCGGTACGCTGCTCTCCTACGGCGGCCTGCTGTGCGCCTACTTCACCTCCTGGTCGCAGATGGGCTCCACGGCCCTCTGGATCTGGTTGGCGGTCTGCGTAGCGGTCAGTCTGGCTGACTACTTCCTCCCCGCCTGGATGACCAAACGCTTCGGCGGCTCGCATGCCGGATCGGTCGGCGCCACGATCGGCGTCTTCGTCGGCTTCTTCCTCGGTCCCGCCGGCATCATCCTCGGACCCTTCGTCGGTGCCGTCGCCGGTGAACTCGTCCACGACCGCCGCGACATGGCCAAGGCCCTCGTCGTCGGCGTCGGGTCGTTCCTCTCGTTCATCGTCGGAACGGGCGCCAAACTCATCGTCTCGATCGGCATCCTCATCCACGTCGCCGCCGATACCTGGCCCGCCCTCCGAAGCTGGCTCGCCGGCCTCTTCTGACCCGATCACCTCCCCCGAAACAAGCAAGACCCCCGAAACAAGCAAGATAAGACACCGTTTACTTAAAATAATTGCCTATGAAAAAGTTAATGGCTCTGACCGTCGTCATCCTGTCACTGCTCGCCTCGTCGTGCAGCAAGTACAAGTACGAAACGGTCAAAGGCGATCCGATGAACACGCGGATCTACACCCTGCCCAACGGCCTGAAGGTCTACATGAGCGTCAACAAGGAGACGCCCCGCATCCAGACCTATATCGCCGTGCGCGTCGGCGGCAAGAACGACCCCGCCGAAACCACCGGCCTGGCCCACTACTTCGAACACCTCATGTTCAAGGGTACGCCCAACTTCGGCACGTCGGACTATGCGGCCGAAAAACCGCTGCTCGACCAGATCGAACAGCTCTTCGAGACCTATCGCCAGACCGAGGATGAGGCCGAGCGCGCCGCCATCTACCACCGTATCGACTCGATCAGCTACGAGGCTTCGAAATTCGCCATTCCGAACGAGTACGACAAGCTGATGGCCGCCATCGGCGCCAACGGCACCAACGCCTACACCTCGCAGGACATGACCGTCTATGTCGAGGATATCCCGGCCAACGAGGTCGACAACTGGGCCAGGATCGAGGCCGACCGCTTCCGCAACCCCGTGATCCGCGGCTTCCACACCGAGCTGGAGACCATCTACGAGGAGAAGAACATGTCGCTCACGCGCGATTCGCGCAAGGTCTGGGAGGCCCTCGATGCCGCCCTGTTCCCCCACCACCCCTACGGCACGCAGACCGTACTCGGTACGCAGGAGCATCTGAAGAACCCCTCGATCACCAACGTCAAGAACTACCACAAGACCTATTACGTGCCCAACAACATGGCCATCTGCCTCTCGGGTGACCTGAACCCCGACGAGGTGATCGCCACCATCGACAAGTACTTCGGCGACATGGTGCCCAACGAGAACCTTCCCAAACTCGAGTTCCAGCCCGAAGAGCCCATCACCGAGCCCATCGTGCGCGAGGTCTACGGTCTGGAGGCTGCCAACGTGCTGATGGGATGGCGGCTGCCGGGCGGATCGTCCGACCCGAACGACGTCGCTCAGATCGCCAGCGCCATTCTCAATAACGGCCAGGCCGGTCTGATCGACCTCGACCTCAACCAGCAGCAGAAGGTCCTCGGCGCCTACGGCGGCTTCTCGGGTCAGCCCGACTACAGCATGTTCCTCCTCGGCGGAAGCCCCAAGGCCGGTCAGTCGCTCGAAGAGGTCCGCGACCTGCTGCTCGGCGAAGTGGCCAAACTCCGCTCGGGCGATTTCGACGAGAAGCTCATCGAGGCCTCGATCAACAACTTCAAGCTCTACATGATGCGGGCCTACGAGAGCAACGACTCGCGTGCCGACATGTACGTGCAGTCGTTTATCGCCGGCACGAACTGGGCCGACGAGGTCGCTCAGCTCGACCGCATGGCGAAGGTCACCAAGCAGGACGTCATCGACTGGGCCAACAAGTATCTCGGCCCCGAGAGCTACGCCATCGTCTACAAGCGTGAGGGCGAGGACAAGAACGTACAGAAGATCGCCGCTCCGAAGATCACCCCCATCGTCACCAATCGCGACAAGCAGAGCACCTTCCTCACGGAGATCCAGCAGTCGAAGGTGACCCCCATCGAGCCCGTCTTCGTCGACTACCAGAAGGATATGGCCCAGTTCGACGTGCGCGACGGCATCCACGTCCTCTACAAGAAGAACGACCTGAACGACATTTTCACGCTGAACTACGTCTTCGATACGGGTTCGGAGAACAACCCCGCCCTGGCTCCGGCATTCGGCTACCTGAGCTACCTGGGCACCGAGGCCATGTCGGCCGAACAGATCGCTTCGGAGATGTACGACATCGCCTGCTCGTTCTCGATGTACGCCGCCAACAACCAGTGCTCGATCACGATCTCGGGTCTGAGCGAGAACATGCCCAAGGCCATGGATATCGTCGAGGGGCTGATCTCGGGCGCCGTTGCCGACGAGGCCATTCTCGAGAACCTCAAGCAGGATATCCTCAAGTCGCGCGCCGACGCAAAGCTCAACCAAGCACAGAACTTCGCCGCCCTGCAGCGTTACATGCGCCTCGGCGAGGATTTCATCCGCAAGGCCACCCTCTCGAACGAGGCGCTGGAGAAGCTCGATTCGAAGACGCTGATCGCCTTGGTGCAGGAACTCATGGGCAAGCAGCACGAGGTGCTCTACTACGGCCCGATGGCTCAGGAGGAGGTGAAGAAGTGCATCGCCGACCACCATAAGGCAGCCGACGTACTTGCTCCGCTCACACCGTCGCATCCGACGCTGCAGCGTACGGACGAGAGCAGCGTCGTGCTGGCTCAGTACGATGCCAACCAGCTCTACTACCTGCAGTTCTCGAACCGCGGTGAGACGTTCGACGTGAAGAACGATCCCGAAATCACGCTCTACAACGAGTACTTCGGCGGCAGCATGAACTCGATCTGCTTCCAGGAGATGCGCGAAGCCCGCGGTCTGGCCTACACGGCTCAGGCATGGCTGGGATCGCCCTCCTATGCCGATGACTGCTACAACTACGTCGCCTTCATCGCCACGCAGAACGACAAGATGCAGACCGCCATCGAGGCTTTCGACGAGATCATCAACCAGATGCCCGAATCGGAGGCCGCCTTCAACATCGCCAAGGAGGCCATTATCAGCCGTCTGCGCACGGATCGCACGACGGGTATCAACGTCCTCGCCTCCTACCTCACGCTGCGCCGTCTGGGCCTCACGGAGGACCGCGACCGCCAGATCTTCGAGAAGGTGCAGACGATGACGCTCGACGACGTGAAGGCCACCCAGCAGAAGTGGGTCAAGGATCGTCACTACACCTACGGCATTCTGGGTGACATCAAGAACCTCGATCTGAACTTCCTCAAGACGCTCGGTCCCATCAAGACCGTTTCGCAGGAGGAGATCTTCGGTTATTGATCCGCCATCCGGAACGACAACGACAAGCGGCAGTCCCCGAACGGGGCTGCCGCTTTTTCGTGCCGCGGGGAGCCATCCCGGGGGCAACCGAACGATAGGCCGCCCGCACCGGGGAGGTTGCACCGGCCAAGGCCGGGATGCGGATCCTCCCCGCCCCGGAATACGGCGTCGGAACACCCGTTGCGGGAGGGTGGGTGGCCTCCGGGTGCCGCCCCCAAACGGAAAATTATCCTGCATGACGCATATTTTCACCCAAAAGAGGCTGCGGAATTTGGAAATCCGGCGGAAAAACGATAGCTTTACAAACGGTGCTCCCCGATCCGCAGGAGCCCGTCCAAACCCATCATTCACCCCTAACACATTTCCCCCTTTATGAAAAAACTGCTGTCGCTGCTCCTTCTGGCCTTCGCAGCCGGAGCCTGCACGGAGGATGAATCCTCGCCCGAACCCCAGCCTGTGCCCGAACCGCAACCCGAGGCCCTGACGCAACCCGCTCCGGTCCAGACGGAGGTGACCGAAAATACGCTCTCCGTGGCCTGGGAGGCCGTGGAGGGGGCCGTCGGATACGTCTACACGCTCCAGTACCGGAACGAACACGGTGCCGTTACACCGATCGTCGCCGAGACCGAGACCACGGAGCTTACGGCCAGTTTCCAGGAGCTGGTGCCCGCCACGGAATACACCCTCCGCATCAAGGCCCGCGGCGACGGCGAGACGACGCTCGATTCCGCGTGGGCCGAACTGCGCGCAACCACCCAGTCGCCGGCCTACCTCTCGGGGCCGTGGGTCGAGTTCGAGGTTTCGTACGCCGAGCGCAACTCCTACTACTGCACCATCGACGTGACGTTCACCCCCAACGACAAGACTACGGCCTACTACGCCTCGTGTGTCTACAGCTCCTATTTCGACGATGACCCCGACGATCCCGACTTCATCCCCAACACCGAGGAGGACATGATCAACTACCTGCTCGCCCAGAAACCCGTCGCCGACAACCACATGACCGACACCTCGTGGGGATATGCCTACGACTTCATCCTGGCCGTAGTCGGTGTCGATGCGGAGGGCAACCCCGGCAAGCTCCACTGGAAGCAGCTGCGGACGATGGACCGTCCCTCGACGGGCGGCTCGGAGCAGAGCGAAGCCTCGGTGCGCATCCAGCATGTGGTCATCAACTCCGGGGAACTCGAAGGGGCTCCCGAATCGTGCTTCGCCGCCGTCTACCGCTTCGAACCGGTCGACGGTGCCCGCACCTTCCGCTACGAGGACGGATACTACGCGGGAGATTTCGCCAAACAGGAGCCCTCGGCCTGGCGCGACTACTTCACCAACCTCTCGAATGCCTACGGCGAGGGATATGACGGTTACTACGCGGGGTGGAAGAGCAGCACCCTGCTCGAGAGTTCCGACGGCCTCTACTACTACGACGTCACCTTCTGGGACGCCTCGATGGCCGGCGAGACCTACGAGGTGATCTACATGGCCTTCGACGAAGCGGGGGTTCCCGGTGCCCCGGGAAGCTACACGGTGACGCTGCCCGACGAGCTGCCCGCCATCACGGTGCCGGAGAACGGATCCTCTACCGATCTGCTCCGTGCGGCAACCGCCGCCCTTCAGCGTCAGCCCCGTGCGGTGCGCATCCCCTTCCGGCATTGATGCCGGCCGGGGTCGGGAAGCGGATCTCACCGCCCCGGAATCTGTCGTCCGTGCGGTGCACCGCCTTGTCAAGGCATGATACGACTCGTGCTGCCGGTGCACCGTCCGGCCCGCCACCACCCAACCAAAAAGAGAGCCTTCGAACTGTTCGGAGGCTCTCTTCGTATGCGGAATCCGGAGCGGCGGCCGCCCCCCGGCGCAAATCAATAACGGTAGTGCTCGGCCTTGTAGGGTCCGTCCTCGGGAACGCCGATGTAGTCGGCCTGCTTCTTCGTCAGACGGGTCAGCTCGACTCCCAGATTGTCCAGATGGAGGCGGGCCACCTCCTCGTCAAGATGCTTCGGCAGGCGGTAGACATCCACCTTCAGATCCTTCTGCCACAGCTCCATCTGGGCCAGGCACTGGTTCGTGAAGGAGTTCGACATGACGAACGACGGGTGGCCCGTCGCGCAACCCAGGTTCACCAGACGTCCCTCGGCCAGGATGAAGATCGAGTGGCCGTCGGGGAAGGTGTACTTGTCGACCTGCGGCTTGATATTGGTCTTCACGGCATCCGAAGCCTCGAGACGAGCCATCTGGATCTCGTTGTCGAAGTGGCCGATGTTGCAGACGATGGCCTGGTCACGCATCCGCTCCATGTGCTCGAGCGTGATGATGTCGCAGTTGCCCGTGCAGGTGACGTAGATGTTGCCCTCGGCCAGGGCGCTCTCGACGGTCTTCACCTCGAAGCCCTCCATGGCGGCCTGCAGGGCGCAGATCGGGTCGATCTCCGTAACGATCACCCGCGCGCCGTACGAACGCATCGACCGGGCGCAACCCTTGCCCACGTCGCCGTAGCCGCACACGACAACCACCTTGCCGGCGATCATCACATCCGTGGCACGCTTGATACCGTCGGCCAGCGACTCGCGGCAGCCGTAGAGGTTGTCGAACTTCGACTTCGTGCACGAGTCGTTGACGTTGATGGCCGGGACGAGCAGTTCGCCGGCGGCCTTCATCTGGTAGAGGCGGTGGACACCCGTCGTGGTCTCCTCGCTGACGCCCTTCCACTCGGCCACCGTGCGGTGCCACTTGTCGGGATCCTCCGCCAGGATCTGCTTCAGCGTCGAGAGGATCACCTCCTCCTCGTAGGACGAAGGAGCGTAGTCGAGCGACGAGGCGTCGTTCTCGGCCTTGAATCCCTTGTGGATCAGCAGTGTGGCATCGCCGCCGTCATCGACGATCAGCTGCGGGCCCTTGCCGCCCGGGAACGACATCGCCATGGCCGTGCACCACCAGTACTCGGGCAGCGTCTCGCCCTTCCAGGCGAAGACCGGCACCCCGTCCTTGGCAATCGCCGCGGCGGCATGGTCCTGCGTCGAGAAGATGTTGCACGAGCACCAGCGTACGTCGGCACCCAGCTCCACGAGCGTCTCGATCAGCACCGCCGTCTGGATGGTCATGTGCAGCGATCCCATGATGCGGACCCCCTTCAGCGGTTTCAGCGGTCCATATTTGCGCCGTACGGCCATCAGGCCCGGCATCTCGTGTTCGGAGATCTCAATCTCCTTGCGTCCCCACTCGGCCAGCGACAGGTCGGCTACCTTATAGGGAAGCGTGTTGTCCAAAAACATATCGTTCTATTTTTAACAGTATTGCACTCTTCCGGCCGGCAGGATGCCCAGGCATCCCGACGCCGTTTTTTATCTCTTTCCGTCATCCTCCGCGGCGATCAGCTGCCGGACCCGTTCCCGGTCGCAGGCGATTTGCACGCGAAGCTCCTCCACGGTGGCAAACCGCCGCTCGTCACGGATCTTCTCCAGCAGCTCCACCCGCAAACGGCGGCCGTACAGGTCCCCCGAAAAGTCGAAGATATGGGTCTCCAGCCGTCGTTCGGCCCCGCCGACCGAGGGGTTGCAGCCCAGATTCGACATGCCGTCGTACGTCCGGCCGTCGATCGTCATGCGCGAACGGTAGACTCCGTCCGTCAGCGGGAGGTCGGCCGCCACATCGAGATTCGCCGTCGGGAACCCCAACTCGCGCCCCAGACGGCGGCCATGTTCCACCACCCCCTCGACCACGGTCCCCGCCTTTGCGGCCGACGCCGACCCGGCACTCTCCGGCGCCATAGCCTTTCGTTTCGCTTCGTTCGATCGCTGCTCCATCTCTTGTCGTTCCATTGAACCTGACGCTCTTACCGGCATTCCG
>ENA-OPBO01000022-OPBO01000022.1-human-gut-metagenome-genome-assembly--contig:-NODE-22-length-127391-cov-13.486807_pt1 | contig 127391 bp, 95 predicted proteins | sample MGYA00241071_ERZ501458 | MGnify/ENA primary metagenome ERZ501458 (study PRJEB25962, sample SAMEA2042509) | human gut metagenome | biome: human gut; feature: human-associated habitat; material: faeces... | reverse complement strand
GCGAATGCCGCGGCGCTCGACTGGCTGGGCGAGGACGACGGCTGGGAGATCAAGCACGCTGCAACGTGCCGGCTGACTGCGGAGCAGCGCCGACTGATGGCTTTTGCCGCGCCGCTGCTCATATACAACGACGAAGAGGTGGATGCCGTCGAGAGCGAGGTCCTGCCCGAAACCTACCGCGCGCAACTGCAGAGCTGGTGGAACATTACGGACCGCGAATCGACGCTCGAAATCGTCCGGTGGCTGCTCCACGAGGGGCATCATGCCGATGCCGACGCGGCGCTGGCCCGGCTGCAGGGACGTGTGCCGGAGCCCGGAGCGGGCGTTCCCGAAGAGAAAGCCGAGGATGTACGGTTGATCGCGGAGTGGATGATCGGAAACGGCTGCTGCACGGTCGGGACCCTTCCGCGGACAGTTATCGCGTGGGATCTGGTGCGCATCGCCAACCTCGGGCGCTGGGCCCTTCACGCCGGCTATCTCTCCGAGGAGGAGATGTGGCAGGTGATGCAGGTGGCGGCCGATGCAGCCCGCGAGTGCTTCTTGTCGTGGGAGGAGTACGGACGCAGTTTCGCCATGGGCCGCGGCGTCTGGCACGGCGACGAAGAGGATTGCCAAACAGCATGGGAGATCGTATCCGTACTGCTCGAGGAGGAACGGTCGCCCTGGCGGCAGATCCCGTGGAACGCATAGCAACCCGACAACACCGAGATGAGGGAACGGGGACTTGAATTCTATGTGATGCTGGCCGCCGTGGCAGTTGGGGCTCTGACATGGTTCTACAAGAAAGGTAGCCGGATCTGGACGACGGTGCGCAAGCTGCGCCGCTCCCAAGTGGGGCAGGTGGTCCACTTTCCTGAAGACTTCTGGAACTTTCTCCGCACGGCCAGCCGTCCGCAGCGCATGGATCCGATGCAACCCTGCGAAGGGGTGTATCCCCGTCCCGTTGACCCCGACTGAAGAGGGATCGGGACCGGGGATCAATACACGGAATTGACAATGGGGAAGCAGGATCAATAAAGGACCGACAGCGCCCCCTGCGAAGGATTCACAGGGTCATCGGTCGGGATAGATGGCAACCTTGATCACACCGTCTTCGCGGCGTTCGAAAAGGCGGTAGGCATCCTCGATCCGGCTCAGCGGATAGCGGTGTGTCACCAGCGGTGTCGTGTCGAGACGACCCTCGGCAATCAGCCGCAGGATCTCCGCACAGTCGCAGCCGTCGACCCCGCCCGTCTTGAAGGTCAGATTCTTGCCGTACATCTCCGGCAGCGGAAGCGTCTGCGGCCGGTCGTACAGCGCCACGATCGTCACAACCGCATTCGGACGCGCACTCTCCCACGCCAGGCGGAACGTCTCCTCGCTGCCCGCAACTTCCACCACGCGGTCGGCTCCGCCGTGGTCGCTGTGGCGCCGCACGAACTCCACACACGCCTCGGGTCCCGTCACCAGCACCTCCGGGTAGTGCTCCCGCACGAAGCGCTGTCGCTGCGGGTCGCGTTCGCAGACGATAATCCGCCGCGGGTGTTTGAGCATCACGCAGAGCAGCGTGCAGATCCCCGTCGGGCCCGCCCCGAGGATCAGCACCGTATCCTCGGCCGAGATCTCCGAAATCCGGGCCGCCCAGTAGCCCGTAGCCAGGATATCCCCCACGAAGAGGGCCTGCTCGTCGCTCACGCCGTCGGGAATGCGGTTGAGACCCTGATCGGCATGAGGAACGCGGACATATTCGGTCTGCCCGCCGTCGATGCGGCACCCAAGGGCCCAGCCCCCTTCGGGATCGGTGCAGTTGTTCACATAACCGTGGCGGCAGAAGAAACACTCGCCGCAGAAGGTCTCGACGTTGACCGTCACCCGGTCGCCGGGTCGGACCGTCGTCACCGCCGCGCCGGTCTCTTCGACCACGCCGACCATCTCGTGGCCTACGGTAATGCCGGAAACGGCCCGCGGTACGCCTCCGTGAAGAATATGCAGGTCGCTCGTGCAGATACTGCCCAGCGTGACGCGCACCAGCGCATCGCGCGGATCAACGATTCGGGGTTTCGGCTTTTCGCGGAGTTCGAAGCGTCCGCGTTCGACATAGGTACAGGCAAGCATGGGAATGACGGTATGGTTGTACAAAGATAACCATTCCGCCGAAGAAACGAAGGGAAAAAGGTTGCTTTTGGCTGCAAAAGGGCTTTTTTACGCAAAGTCGGCGCGGTGGATCAGCGCGGAATCAGCAGATCGTCGAGCCGGACCTTCGGAACGTAGTGCACCCCGTCGCGGCGGTAGTAGGCATGGCTCTCGTCGGAGCGGATCTCCGTCAGCTCGATCCGTTCGGCACCCTTGCCGATCGCAAGGATCAGCAGCGGGTCCAAAGGCAGGCGGAGCGTCTGGCGAACCCGCGCCGGATCGAACGCCCCGATGCAGATGCCGTTCAGACCGATCTCCACGGCCCGCAGCAGCATGCTCTGGGCCGAAATGCCGAGGTCGATATCCACGTAGCGATCCTCGGGGACGGTCGAACAGACGACGATGAAGGCGTTGGGCTCGGTGCCGGGCAGCGGCAGGTGCAGTTCGGGAAGCGCCGCCCCGAGGCGGACGAGCGGCAGAAGAAGCGGCGCCTCGTCGGCCAGCACCGGACGGAAACGCAGCACCTGTTGGTTGCGGGCCGAAGGAATCCGCGTATTGACCTCGATGAGCGTGCGCAACTGGTCCTCGCGGACCACGAAGCGGGGATCATAGCCGCGGCAGCTGCGGTTGCGCAGCAGCAGTTTCGTGAGGGTCATCGCCGGACGACGTACGGAGCTCTCCCCGCGGGCAAAGTACTCCTCCATCTTCCGACCCAGGTAGTTGTCTGCCATGTTCGGATGTTTTTTGCGGGCCCAAATTACGAAAAGTCCCCCGAAAAAGCAAGATCCCGAGGCCTCGGATCGGGCTTCGGGATCTTGTCTGCCAACATGCGGACCGGTCGTTCGCAGCGCTGCGGCCGGAGATGCAAGGTGATGCCGGGCAGCGGCCGGAGGCGGATTTCACGGCCATCGCCTCGGCCTCAGGGGGTGATCACGCCGAAACGGCGGTATGCCTGCGCACGATCCGCATGAACTCCTCGCCGGTGATCGTCTCCCGCTCGAGCAGGTAGGCTGCCGCCTCGTCGAGCAGGTCGCGGTGGGCCGAAAGAATGCCGCGGGCCTTCTCGTGGGCCTCCTTCACGATGCGAAGCACCTCACGGTCGATGTCGGCCGCCGTCTCCGACGAACAGGTCAGCGAATTGTCACCGCCCAGGTAGACGTTGTTCACCGTCTCGAGCCCCATCATGTCGTACTTCTCGCTCATGCCGAAGCGCGTCACCATCGCCCGGGCCAGCTTCGTGGCCTGCTCGATGTCGTTCGAAGCCCCGGTCGTCACACTCCCGAAGACCAGCTCCTCGGCCGAACGTCCGCCCGTCAGCGTGGCGATGCGGTTGAAGAGGTTCTCGCGGCTCAGCAGCACCTGCTCGCCCTCGTCGACCTGCATCGTATAGCCCAGCGCCCCCGATGTACGCGGAATGATCGTGATCTTGTGCACCGGCGCCGAGGCGGTCTGCAGCGCCGCTACCACCGCATGACCGATCTCGTGGCAGGCCACCACGCGCTTCTCCGCCGCGGTGAGCACCGAATGCTTCTTCTGCGCACCGGCCATGACCGTCTCGACACTCTCCTCGAGATCGGCCGTCGTCACCTTCGCACGGCCCTGGCGCACGGCCCGCAGCGCCGCTTCGTTGACGATATTGGCCAGTTCGGCTCCCGACGACCCCGCCGTGGCCTGCGCCACGAGCGTCAGATCGACCGACTCGTGCTTGACCCGGGCCAGATGGACCCCGAGAATCGCCCGGCGCCCCTCCAGGTCGGGCAGCTCCATCTGGATGCGGCGGTCGAAACGCCCCGGCCGCAGCAGCGCCTTGTCGAGCGTCTCGGGGCGGTTCGTGGCGGCGAGGATCACCACCCCCTTGCGGCCGTCGAAACCGTCCATCTCGGTCAACAGCTGGTTGAGCGTCTGTTCGCGCTCGTCGTTGCCCCCGAGCGCCGTGTCACGCCGCTTGCCGATGGCATCGATTTCGTCGATGAAGATGATGCACGGCGCCTTCTCCGAAGCCTGTTTGAAGAGGTCGCGGACCTTCGCCGCACCCATGCCCACGAACATCTGCACGAATTCCGATCCCGAAATGGAGAAGAACGGAACCCGCGCCTCACCGGCTACGGCCCGCGCAATGAGCGTCTTGCCCGTTCCCGGAGGTCCGACCAGCAGCGCCCCCTTGGGCAGCGTGGCGCCGATCTCGGCGTATCTCTTCGGGCTGTGGAGGAAGTCGACGATCTCGGTGAGCGCCTCCTTCGCCTCGTCCTGTCCGGCCACGTCGGCAAAGGTGGTCTTCACGTCGGAATCGGCGTAGATCCGGGCCCCGCTGTTGCCGAACGAGAGGAAATTGCCACCCGAACCCATACGCCCCTGAAGACTCCGCGCCGCCTGCTTCCACAACAGGTAGAAGATCAACCCCGGCAGCACCCACATCAGGATGAAGTTGAGCACCGGCGAATTTTCCCGCGGTACGATCTGCGTGAAGGAGATCTTGCCCGACTCGTTCGGGCTCGCCGCCGCCAGCAGGCGGTCGACCAGTTCGGGATCGTCGATCGCTCCGGTACTGTAGGTGGCCGTCTTGCCGTCATCGGTGCGGGCCGTGAAGTAGATCTGTCCGCTCTTGATCATCACCTCGCAGACCCGGCCCGCGTTGACCTGCTCGATGAAGGCCCCGTAATCGGTCGTGGTGATCCGCCCCGGACCGAACATCGGAAAAATGAAGCCGTTGAGAAAAAGAACGATCAGGATCCCCCAGAAAATTCCCGTGAGGGGGTTGCCGCGGCGCGGCGCTGACATCTGCTCTTTCGATTTGTCGTCCATGCTGTTCGATTGTTTGATTCGACCGCAAAGATGCACTTTTTCGGGGGCTGAAAATCCCCGATTTGGGGCGGATCGTGTCGGATTCTTCGCTATTTGAAGTCCGAGTCGGATCAGTCCCCGCCATGCCGGCCGGTCGGCCGACCCGCGACAGCGCCCCGACTTCCGGCGAACGGAGATTTGCTGATTCCGGAGAATCTCCTATCTTTGCAGCCGGATTTGATCCGAACCCACTCTCTCCGACAGACCTTGACAACACCAGCCGGGCCATTCTCGGGCGTTAGGACAACACGCCGTGGAGAGACCGTCCCGCACAAAACAAAACGAGTGATTGAATGATGAAGAAAAGAGTATGGATGGCCCTGTGCCTCCAGGCCTGCCTGCTGGCAGCCTGCTCCAGCAAGATGACCGATCCCCCCGTGGGAGCCGACAACGGTTGGCTCGAAGTGAATTTCACAAACCCCGAAACCCGGACCAGCCTCGATGACTCCGGCGCCGGAAGCTTCTCCGACGGTGACAAGGTCGGCCTCTACATCGACAACGGTTCGAATGTCGCCTACCGCGAACTCACCTACTCCGGCGGCCATTGGCTGCCGCTGCTCCAGCGCAGCGACTTCGGCGACGGAGAACTGACCCTCGCGGCCCACTATCCCGTGCAGAAGGGCGCCGATGAGGTCGACAAGGCCCGGGAGTTCAACTTCACCCTCAGTCAGGATCAGAACAACGGCGGGTTCGCCGCGTCGGATCTGCTCTTCGGCCGCAAGACGGTCCCCGCCGACACGAACCGGGCCGAGATCTCCTTTGCCCACGCCCTGCATCGCCTGCGTATCGAATTCTCGGGCGATGTGAAGCCGCTCGGTGCCGAACTCCGCAGCCGCATGAGCGGCCGCGTGAATCTGCTGACCGGTACGGTGACGACCGACGGGCAGTTCGGATGGATCTCCCCCGAAAAGCTCGCCGACGGCAGCTTCGAAGCGGTCATCCTGCCCCAGGCGGCCGACGACTACCGCTCGGCCGAAGGGTTGCTGAAGATCGCCACGTCGGAGCGCGAAGTCATCTACCAGGCTCCCCAACAGATCGACGGCAAGCCCCTCACGGAGTTTGCGGCCGGCAAGCAGTTGACTATCAAACTGACCCTCAAGAAGCAGGAGGAGACCGATCCGCCCGTCATCTCGGACTGGGCCAATAAGAAGATGTGGGTCTACGGCATCACGGCCCCGGTCTGGGAGGAGGGAAGCTCCGAGTGGAAACAGTTCTACCCGAATTTCTACACGACCTACTACCTCCCTTGGAAAGCCGAATACGGATTCTTCGACTGCAACAAGCTGGATCCGACCAATACCGACACGAGCGCCTATTCGGACGGAAACCTCTGCTGGGCCGCCTCGGCTTCGAACCTGATCCACTGGTGGATCGCTCAGAACAAAACCTACATCGACCGATACGGCGACCGTTACAAGGGCCCCAGCTACGAGTATCCGCTGAAAAAGAAGCAGGAGAGCGATATCTTCCAGTGCTTCACCGATGCGTTCATCAACATGGGCGGGTACGGAGAGGCCGGAGTCAACTGGTTCATCAGCGGTAAAATACCCGCGAGCCCCCCGCGCCGCCGACCCTACAACGACGCCGGATACTTCAAGGAGGTGTTCCAGAATGTCAGCCTCGGAAAGGACTACACGGGTATGGGCAAGGTCCGCTTCAACGAAACGATCAAGGATGCTCTGGCCAACCGAAAGGCCATCGCCGTCTCGATCGCCTTTAAGACGGGGGGCCATCTCGAAACCATCTGGGGTGCCGAATTCGACCAGAACGGCGATGTCGCATACATCTACATGGCCGACAACAACGATCGCGACAGCTACGAAAGCCATCAGGTCGGAGTCGGTCGATTCAAGATCGTCTACTCGTCGGACGGCATCTTCACCCGCTTCGAAAGCGGTATGATCGGCAGCTCGTACGCCAATACGATCAAGGGACTGACAACCATCGAGCTCGGCAAGGAGCAGTGGGAGGCCTTCTTCCGCCAGCACCCTGAACTGTAGCCCGGCGGAGCGGTCGGCTCCCCCATTCAGAAAACAAAAACAAAACCTGCAAAAAACGAACAAAGATGATGAAACGAATGACATATGCAGCGGCCGTCATGGCGGTCGTACTCGGCACTGCCTGCAGCAAGAACGACAACCCCGCAACCCCGCAGCAGCCGGAAGACAAGGCCATCACCTTCACTACCCACATCGAAGCCCTTACGCGCGCCCCGCAGCTGGGCGAAGACGGCAGCGGGACGTTCGCCCCGGGCGACACCTTCACGCTGCTGGCCGGCGACAAAAGCGGTCAGACGATGACGTTCGACTACAGCGTCGGCGCAACGGCCCTCAAGTGGAGCAGCCTGACCTTCGCCCAGCAGGGCGGAACGGTCGACTTCGCCGCCTGCTACCCCCAGCAGAAACTCGACGGCAAGCAGTTCGGATTCACCGTCAGCCAGAATGACGCGGGCGATCTGCTCCTGGCTCAGGCCGCCGGTGTGAGCGTCGGCTCGCAGAAGCCCGTCGTCCTGAACTTCCGCCACGCCATGCACCGGCTGGTGGTCAAGTACACGGTGAAGGATCCGACGGTCACCGCCGCCGAGATCGAGACCCTCTGCACGGCCCTCAACTCCTGCACCGTCGAGCCCCTCGCCGGTCGGATCGAGGCCGGCCAATCGACCGAAAGCTTCTCGGCCAAGGGCCAGACGGCCAGTCTGCTCCTCGTGCCGCAGCCCTCGAAGGGGGTCAAGCTCGAAATCCGCGCCGGAAAAGCCTCGAAAAGCTGCATGCTGAACGAGGTCGGCTCCTGCCCCGAGACGCTCGAGGGCGGAAAGATCCTGACCGTCAACCTCACGATCGAGAGCGGCTCGATCACCATCGACGGCACGACGATCGAGGGCTGGGGCAACCAGGGTTCGATCGACGACGAGATCATCCTCTGAGGCCGGACATCCCGACCCGCCCCTCTGCCGAGGGGTGAAGGTCGCTTCGCATTCGATCCTCGCCACACGACGGGCGGTTCCTGCAACTTCGGGAGCCGCCCGTCGCGCGTTTGGGGAGGAGGGGGACGTCGCGTGTCACGGGAGGGTCCGTCGCACGTCGGGGAGGGGCCCAGCACACTGCACGAGGCTGTCCGCCGTACGTCACGGGAGGGCTGTCGCACGTTGGAGGGGCGCCCAGCACACTGCACGAGGCTGTCCGCCGTACGTCACGGGAGGGGCTGTCGCACGTTGGAGGGGCGCCCGGCACGCTGCACGAGGCTGTCCGCCGTGCGTCAGGGGCCGCCGCTCGGGCAAAATTCACGGCAATGTAACACGTATGTCGCATCGGCGAAAAGCCGCTCGCGTTCTTTTGCAGTGTCAAGATCGAACTGCAATGCCCGAAACCAAACACTTCAAGACCCTCGTGATCTCCGACGTCCACCTGGGGTCGAAATGGTCGAAAGCCAAAGAGGCAAACCGCTTCCTGAAATACCACACGTGCGACACGCTGATCCTCTGCGGCGACATCATCGACGGCTGGGAACTCGTCCGGGGCCGCCGCGAAAAGTGGAAACGCCGCCACACGAACTTCATCAGCCGTCTGCTCGAAATCCAGCACGACACCCGCATCATCTACCTCCGCGGAAACCACGACGACTTCCTCGACCGCGTCGTGCCGCTGCAGTTCGCCAACGTCAGCGTCCTGAGCGACTACGTCTACACGAGCGCCGGAAAACGATACTACATCCTCCACGGCGATGTCTTCGACCACGTCTCCTCGTCGATGAAGTGGCTGGCCAAGATCGGCGACGTCGGCTACTCGCTGCTGATGGGATTCAACCGCCTCTACAACCGCCGCCGCCAACGCCGCGGCCTCCCCTACTACTCCGTCTCGCAGCGCATCAAACAGCGCGTCAAGGCCTCGGTCTCCTACATCAGCGACTTCGAGCAGCATCTGGTCGAGGTTGCCCGCCAGAAGGGGTGTTCGGGGGTCATCTGCGGCCATATCCATCAGGCCGACCAGCGCATGATCGGAGACATCCTCTATCTCAATTCGGGCGACTGGGTCGAATCGCTCACGGCCCTGGCCGAAGATTACGACGGCTCGTGGCAGATCCTCCGCTACGAGGACGACAAAAAAGGACGCTGATGCGCTATCTGTTTGTCATCCAGGGCGAGGGGCGCGGCCATCTGACCCAGGCCCTCTCGCTGGCCGCGATGCTCCGCCGCAACGGTCACGAGATCGTCGGGGCGCTGGTCGGACGCAGCCCCCAACGGCGGCTGCCGGCCTTCTTCGTCGAGAAGATCGGTCTCCGGATCACCGAATTCGAGGCGCCGCAGTTCGCCTTCGACCGTTCGAACCGCAGCGTCTGCCTGCTGCGCACGCTGCTGTGCAACCTCTCGCCCGAGCGACTCGCCGTCTTCAACCGCAGCATGCAGCTGATCCGCAAACGCATCGAGGAGCTGCGGCCCGACCGGATCGTCAACTTCTACGAACTGCTCACCAGTCTGACCGTACGCCGGTTCGGCATCCGCATCCCGATGACGGGCATCGCCCACCAGTTCCTGCTCAACCACTCGGATTACCCCTTCGTCCGCCACACCGGGCTGCAGGGGCTGCTGCTGCGCATCCATGCCCGGATGACGGCCTGCGGATGCGCGGAGCTGCTGGCCCTCTCGTTCCGGCCCGGTGAGCCCGACCCGCATCACCGGATCCGGGTCGTGCCGCCGCTGCTGCGCCGCGAAGCCCTCACGGGAGTCCCCTCCAACGGCGGATTCATCCTCGGGTACATGGTCAACAACGGTTTTGCCCGCGACCTGCGCAACTGGTGCGGCTGCCATCCGCAGTGTCCCGTCCACGTCTTCTGGGACCAGCCCCTCTCGCCCGAAACCTGGCACGCCGAAGGGCAGCTGGTCCTCCACCACCTCGACGACCGGCTCTTCCTCGAGATGATGCGCAGCTGCCGCGGATATGTCACCACGGCCGGATTCGAATCGGTCTGCGAGGCGATGTACCACGGCAAGCCCATGATGCTCATCCCCGCCCACATCGAACAGCGGATCAATGCCGCCGATGCCGCCGCCTCGGGGGCCGGAATCACCGCCGACCGTTTCGACCTGGACCGCTTCAACAAATTCCTCGCCCGGCGACCGCAGTCCGACCCCGGATTCCGACACTGGGTCGACTCGGCCGAAGGGCGCTTTCTCCAACTTCTGACCCGATAGTCGAAAACCGTTCAAATGGCTGACAATAAGACAAAAACCGCGTTCAACAACCGCGAACTGAGCTGGCTCTCGTTCAACGAACGGGTCCTGCAGGAGGCGCAGGACAAGAGCGTCCCGCTGCTCTCGCGGCTGCAGTTCCTGGGCATCTACTCCAACAACCAGGACGAATTCTACAAGGTGCGTATCGCCAATCTGATGCGTCTCGAACGTTCGCGCAAGCAGCGCAGCCGCCTGCTGCTGGGCGGTTACACCCCCGCGGCGCTGCTCGACGCCGTGAGCCGCCGCGCCGAACAGGCCCAGGAGGCCTTCACGTCGACCTACCGCGAGATCCTCGGCGAAATGGAACAGTGCGGCATCCACGTCCTGGACGAAACCCACCTATCGCCGGCACAGGTGACCTTCTGCCGCGAATACTTCGCCTCGGTGGTCTCGCAGCGCCTCGTGCCGCTCATCCTCCGCAAGTCGGTCAAGATCCCCTTCCTGCCCGACGGAAACGCCTATCTGGGCGTGCGGATGACCTCCGAGGGCGAGGGCCCGACGCGTTATGCCGTCGTACGGATCCCCGTCAGCTCGGCCTGCCCGCGCTTCGTGAGACTCCCCTCCGAGGAGGGCCGCAGCGACGTGATCTTCCTCGACGACATCATCCGGCTGATGATCGACGACATCTTCTTCATGTTCAACTACGACCACATCTCGGCCCACACCTTCAAGATCATGCGCGACGCCGAACTGACGATCGACGACGACGTCTCGAAGAGCCTCTTCGAACGGATCGCCGAAGGGGTCGAGGAGCGCCGATACGGTTCGCCCATCCGCCTGATCTACGACCGCGAAATGCCGCAGGACCTGCTCGACGTGCTGGTGGCCAAGCTCAAGCTGACGCCCGGCATGCTCGCCCCCGGCGAACGGTACCACCTGATGAAGGATCTGATGAAGTTCCCGAAGGTGCGCCCCGAACTGCTCACCGCAAACCCCGAACCGCTCCGCCATCGCGACATCCTCCCCTTTCAGAGCATCCTGAAGGTCGTCCGCCGCCGCGACATCTTCCTCAACTACCCCTACCACTCGTTCCAGCACTTCATCGACTTCCTGCGCGAGGCGGCCATCGACCCCCGCGTCGAGAGCATCTTCATCACCCTCTACCGCACGGCCGAACACTCGAAGGTGATCAACGCCCTGGTCAACGCCGCCAAAAACGGCAAGCAGGTGGCCGTACTCGTCGAGCTGAAGGCCCGTTTCGACGAGGAGCAGAACATCGAACACACCGACCTGCTGCAGCGCGAAGGGGTGCGCATTCTCCACACGATCGAGGATCTGAAGGTCCACAGCAAGATCGTCCTGGTCGAACGCCACGAAGGGTCCGGCGTGCGCGGATATGCCTACATCGGAACCGGAAACTTCAACGAGGACACGGCCCGCATCTACGGCGACTTCGGTCTGCTGACCGCCCACAAGGGGATTGTCGAGGATGTGCGCAACGTCTTCGAGTTCCTCATCAACAGCCACAAGCGCTACCGATACCGGCATCTGCTCGTCTCGCCCTACTTCATGCGCGACGCCTTCGCGGAGCTGATCGACCGCGAGATCCGCAACGCCCGCCGCGGCCGAAAGGCCTACATCTACGCCAAGTGCAACTCGCTGACCGACGAACGCATCATCGAACGCCTCTATGCCGCCGCGCAGGCCGGGGTCGAGGTGCGGCTGATCGTCCGCGGAGCCTGCTGCCTGCAGCCCGCCGTGAAGGGGATGAGCGACCACATCCGCGCCATCAGCATCGTCGACAAGTACCTCGAGCACGCCCGTCTCTACCTCTTCGCCAACGGCGGCGACGAGGTGGCCTACATCGGTTCAGCCGACTGGATGGCCCGCAACCTCGACCGCCGCGTCGAGGTCTGCACGCCGATCCTCGACCGCCAGATCCAGAAACTCCTCCACAAGGTCTTCGCCATCCAGTGGGCCGACAACGTCAAGGCCCGCGACCTGGCCGACCAGGAGCACAACCCCCATGTGAAGGCGGCCCCCGGCGACGATCCCCTCCGCAGCCAGACCGCCCTGTATGACTATTACAAAGAGCAAAGCGAACGATGAATCGTGAAACCTTCGGAGCCATCGACATCGGCTCGAACGCCATCCGGCTCCTGATCAACTACGTCGAAGCGTACGACGACGGCCGTACGGAGTACAAGAAGGCCGCCTTCGTGCGGGTGCCGGTCCGCCTGGGCGACGACGTCTTCCTGCGCGGGCACATCGGCAACGACCGCGCCGAAGCGCTGTGCGATGCCATGCAGGGCTTCGCCGCGCTGCTGCGCGCCTACGGCGTGCGCGACTACCGGGCCTGTGCCACCAGCGCCATGCGCGAGGCCGTCAACGGCAGCGACGTTCTCGAACGCGTCCGGTTGCGCAGCGGAATCTCCGTCGAGACGATCAGCGGCACGGAAGAGGCCGAAACCATCTTTGCCGCCGGCGGGCTGAAGGAGCTGCTCGACCCCGCGAAGACCTATCTCTACGTTGATGTGGGCGGCGGCAGCACCGAGGTCGTCGTCTACGCCGCCGGAGAAAAGCGCGCGGCCGAGTCGTTCCGGCTGGGCACGGTGCGCATCCTCAGCGGCGCGACCGATCCGGCCGAGTGGAAACGCTTCGACGGTTGGCTCGCCGAGGTCACCGACAGCTACCACCCCACGGCCGTGATCGGATCGGGCGGAAACATCAACAAGGTCCACAAGATGCTCGAAAAGAGGAGCCGCGAGCCAATCCGCACCAAGGAGATGACCACGCTCTACGACAAGCTGCGCGTGCTGACCGTCGAACAGCGCATGGAGCAGTTCTACCTCAACCAGAGCCGGGCCGAGGTGATCGTCCCCGCGCTGGGGATCTTCACCGACGTGACGCGCGTCTGCCGCATCCCGACGATCTACGTCCCGCGCCAGGGCCTCGCCGACGGAATCATCCGTAAACTTTACCGACAGTACAACCCCCAATACCGATAAACCATGGAAGAGTCGAATCGTCGCATCGAAGAGAATGCCCGCCGGATCGATTACGAACTGCGCGGCCTGGGCCGCAGCACCGTCGCCGAACTCGAAACCCGCACCAAACTCCCGATCACGGAGATCCTGCTGGCGCTCGGGTGGCTCGCCCGCGAAGAGCGGATCATCCTCGACGGGCCGGAAATCCGCCCGCTCAACTCGGGATTCTACTTCTGAAAGCCGGCAGCAGAGAGCCCCGGCACAGGACGGATCGGGACAAACGAAGGGAGCGCCACCGGCAGCGTGCCGGGAAATGCACCATCGAAAAGGAAAATGCACCCGCGAAGTAATATTTTTGCCTAAAAATAGGCGAGTTCATGTTTTTTTCGTATCTTTCAGGTGAGATTTGCTTTCAAATCGACAGAAAAACCAACCTGAAACCTACAAAACGACAAAATGAACAAGACGCTGAATCCCGATCCGCTGGTGCGCTTTCTCGGAAAGCCCCGTGCCGAATTCACCCGTGCGGACATCATCCGCTATATCCGGGAGAACGACATCGAAATGGTCAACCTCCGCTATCCGGGTGCCGACGGCCGCCTGAAGACCCTCAACTTCGTCATCAACGACGAGGCATACCTGGAGAGCATCCTCACCTGCGGCGAACGCGTCGACGGCTCGAGCCTCTTCCCCTACATCGAGGCCGGGGCCAGCGACCTCTATGTCGTCCCGCGCTACCGGACGGCCTTCCGCAACCCCTTCAGCGCCATCCCGACCGTCGACCTGCTCTGCAGCTACTACACGAAGGAGGGCACCCCCTTCGAAATGGCCCCCGAACAGACCCTCCGCCGCGCCCACGAGGAGCTGCGCCGCGTGACGGGGCTCTCGTTCCACGCCATGGGCGAGCTGGAGTTCTACGTCGTCAGCCCCCGCGAAGAGCTCTTCCTGGCTGCCGACCAGCGCGGTTACCACGAATCGACCCCCTTCAACAAGGGCGCCGAATTCCGTGCACGCGCCATGGAGTACATCGCCCAGGCCGGCGGTGAGATCAAGTATGGCCACTCCGAGGTCGGAAACTTCACCCAGGGCGAGATGATGTACGAACAGAACGAGATCGAGTTCCTCCCGACGGATCTCGAGGCGGCGGCCGATCAGCTCATGGTCGCCAAGTGGATCATCCGCACGCTGGCCTACGACTACGGCGTCGACGTGACCTTCGCCCCGAAGATCACCGTCGGAAAGGCCGGCAGCGGGCTGCATATCCACACGCGCCTGATGGAGGGCGACCGCAATGCCATGGTCAACGCCGACGGCTCGCTCTCGGAGCGGGCCCTGAAGGCCATCGCCGGCTATCTGGCCCTGGCCCCCTCGCTGACAGCCTTCGGAAATACGAACCCGACCTCCTACTTCCGCCTCGTGCCCCATCAGGAGGCCCCGACGAACATCTGCTGGGGCGACCGCAACCGTTCGGTTCTCGTCCGCGTACCGCTCGGTTGGGGCGAAGGCGCCGTGCGCATGGTCTGCGATGCCAACCCCGGCGAGCAGCCCGCCGCGATCGACACCAGTCTCAAACAGACGGTCGAATTCCGCTGTCCGGACGGTTCGGCCGACATCTATCTGCTGCTGGCCGGTCTGGCCGTGGCGGCCCGGCACGGCTTCGAGATGAAGAACGGCATTCAGTATGCCCGCGACCGCTATGTCGACGTCAATATCTTCGACGACCGCCACAAGGAGGTCCTCGCCCGGCTGAGCCAGCTGCCCGCCTCGTGTGAAGAGTCGGCCCGGCAGCTCGAGGCCCAGCGCGCCGTCTACGAACAGTACGGCGTCTTCCCGCCGCGGCTCATTGACGGCGTGATCGCCCGTCTGGCCGGATTCCACGACGCAGAGCTGCGCGAGGCCTGCGCCCGGGACGAAGTGCGAATCCGCGAACTGGTCCGCACGTGGTTCTACTGCGGTTGATCCGCAAAGGGCCGGAACCAATGACGGCGGGGGTCGTGAAAAACGGATTTTTCGTTTGCCGCGACGCCCGCCTTTTCGTATCTTTGTCCGGATAAGCTGACACTAACTCAAAAACCGATACCGGCATGAACCGAACCTTCCGATTTGCGATCGCCCTGCTGATGACGCTGGGGATCGTCTCCTGCCAGAAGCAGGCCCCCCTTGCGGGGTGTGTCACCCCGCGCCCGCAGCACGTCGAACAGCTTCGCGGCGAACTGAATCTGGGCCGCCCTCTGCACGTCGTCATCGAGGCCCCCGGCGCCGAACGCCTCGCCGCAAGTCTCGCCGAGACCCGTCTCCCGCTGGCCGACGATGCGGCAACGGAGGGGAAGGCCCGGCTCCCGGAGCTGCGTCTTGCGTGCAGCGACGACAAGGCGCTTCCTGCGTCGGAAGAGGGATACCGGATGAAGATCTCGCGCCGCGGCATCGAGATCCTCTCCCGCGGCGAAGCCGGTCTCTTCTACGGCATCCAGACCCTCCGGCAGATTCACGACCAGTATGGCGACCGTCTCCCGGCCCTCGAAATCACCGACGAACCGCGATTCGAATACCGCGGCCTGCATCTCGACGTCTCGCGCAACTTCTTCGACAAGGAGTTCGTCAAGAAACAGCTGCGGATGATGGCCCGGCTGAAGCTCAACCGCCTCCACTGGCACCTCACCGACGGGGCCGGCTGGCGGTTGCAGATCGACCGCTATCCCGAACTGACCGAGGTGGCGGCCTGGCGGCGCGGCGCCACATGGCGTGAGTGGCGCGACGGCGGAAACCGCTACTGCCGCTACGACGACCCCGAGGCCGCGGGAGGCTACTACACGAAGGAGGATGTCCGCGACGTGCTGGCCTGTGCCGACTCGCTGCACATCACCGTCATCCCCGAAATCGAGCTTCCGTCCCACTCGGAGGAGGTGCTGGCCGTCTACCCCGAACTGTCGTGCACCGGAAAACCCTACACCACGGGCGACTTCTGCATCGGCAACGAGGCGACGTTCGAATTCCTGGAGAATGTCCTCACGGAGGTGATCGACCTCTTCCCCTCGGAGTGGATCCACATCGGCGGCGACGAGGCCTCGAAGGCCAACTGGACGAAGTGTCCGAAGTGCCGTCAGCGGATGGAGCGCGAAGGACTCCAGTCGGTCGACGAACTGCAGAGCTACGCCGTCCACCGCATCGCCCGCTTCCTCGAGGAGCATGGCCGGCGGCTGATCGGTTGGGACGAAATCCTCGACGGCGGGCTGGCTCCGAATGCCGTGGTGATGTCGTGGCGCGGCGAGGAGGGGGGTCGCAAGGCCGCCGCTGCGGGGCACGACGTAGTGATGACCCCCGGGTCGCACTGCTATCTGGACGGCTATCAGGACAACCCGATGACCGAACCGCAGGCCTTCTCGGGCTATCTGCCCCTGGCGAAGGTCTACTCGTACGATCCGGCGCCGGAGGAGATGCCCGGGCGTGAACACATCCTCGGCGTGCAGGCCAACCTCTGGACCGAGTACATCCCCACCCCCGAACAGGCCGAATACATGCTCTATCCGCGGCTGCTGGCGCTGGCCGAGGTGGCCTGGAGCGATCCGGAGAGAAAGGACTATGACGATTTCCACCGCCGCGCGCTGGCACTGACCGAACGGATGCGCAGCGAGGGCTACCACACGTTCGATCTGGCCGGCGAGCAGGGCGAACGCCCCGAATCGCTCGAGGAGACCGACCACCTGGCCCGCGGCTGCCGTGTCACCTACGCCACGCCGATGAGCCGGCAGTATGCCGCCGGCGGCGAAGGGGCGCTGACCGACGGCGTGCGCGGTTCGTGGAGCTACGGAACCCGCTGGCAGGGCTTCATCGACGGGGATTTCGACGTGACGGTCGATCTAGGCAAGGTGCAGTCGATCAAGGAGATCGCCGCCGACTTCATCCAGTGGTACACGGCGTGGATCTGGCTCCCGAAGCAGGTCGAGATCGCGGTGTCGGACGACGGCGAAAATTTCCGCACGCTCGCAACGCTCGCCAACGACTATCCCGAAACCGAGGAGCGTCCCGAATTTCGGACCTTCGCCTGGAAGGGCTCCGACCGCGGCCGCTATGTCCGCTACCGCGCCCTGCGCAACGACCGCATCGGAGGATGGCTCTTTACGGACGAGATCGTCATCCGCTGACCGGACAAAGGGCGATCCCGACAGGACGAAGGCCCCGGAGCAAACTCCGGGGCCTTCGTCGTAAAGGGGAGGGGCGTCAGACCGGCTACTCGACGTATTCGTAACCGAGCTGGCGGATCGTCGCGATAATCGTCTCGGGGTCGAACGTTCCCTCGACGCGGGCCGTGCCGGCGGCCAGATCGACCTCGACCGAGGTGACCCCCTCGACGGCCGAAAGTGCCCGTTCGACGTTGGCCTTGCAGTGGTTGCACATCATGCCCTTAATCTTGAAACAGTTTTTCATCTTCGTATTGGTTTTGGTCTTGTGATAGCGTTTGAAGAGGGCCACGGCCAGCAGCACGACAAACAGGATGCTCGAGGCCGTATGCCACCAGGGGGTCGTCGCTCCGGCGCCGTGGCAGGCCATGGCGGCCGATCCCCCCTGCAGCTCGAACCAGCGGGCCGGCAGCAGCGTGTCGATCCCCAGTCCGAAGGCGATGGCTCCGAGGATAATGGCTCCGAGATAGAGGAGCAGCGTTCTGCGGCCGAGGACCTTGCCGATGACCAGAATGGCGGCCATGTTCGTGGCGGGGCCCGCCATCAGCAGCACAAGGGCCGCTCCGGGCGTCAGACCCTTGAGCATCAATGCCGCGGCGATGGGCACCGAACCCGTGGCGCAGAGGTACATCGGGATCGAGAGGGCAAGGACCACCAGCATGCCCAGCAACGGGTGCTGTTCGGAGACGGCGAAGAAGTCGTCGGGGACAAAAATCGTGATGAGCCCGGCGAGCAGCAGTCCGACGACCAGCCAGCGGCCGATATCCTGGATCATCTCGCCGAAGCCGTAGCTCAGTGCCAGGCGGCAGCGTCCCCAGAAGGTGTGCGGACGGGCGGCAGTTTCGGCCGCGGTTTCGCCCCGGAGAGGTGCTTCGCGGCGTGTGGCGGCACCGACCAGCGCCCCGCCAAAGAGCGCCGTCACGAAGGCCGCCACGGGGCGAATCAGCGCAAAGGGAAGACCGAGCAGCGCCGAGGTGGCCAGGATCGAATCGACACCGGTCTGCGGCGTAGCGATCAGGAACGAGACCGTGGCGGCCTTCGAGGCCCCCTCGCGGCGCATGGCCATGGCCGTCGGGATGACACCGCACGAGCAGAGCGGCAGCGGCACGCCGAACAGCGCGGCCAAAGCCACCGACCGGAAGTTGTTGCCCGACAGGTAGCGGGCATAGAAACGCCCGGGAACAAAGGCGTGCAGCAGGCCCGCAATGAGGAACCCGAGCAGCAGATAGGGCGACATTTCGTTGAGCAGCGCCACGAACGGCATGAGATACTCCTGCATGACAATCTGGTTTTGAACTGCCGCAAAGGTACGCGGCATAGGCGTTGCCGGCGTTACAGATTTTTCGGTTTTAGTTACAGGATTTTCCAACGGAAGGGGTATCCTGCAGACGCTGCGGGCGCAAGGTCGGGACCCGGCATCGGGCAATGCAGGAAGGCGGACAAATGCAGGAAGAGGGGCCGATCGGGAACGGCAAACGGCAGACACTGCGGATGGAGGGAACAGCACACGGCAGACACTGCGGATGGCAGGAACGGCAAACGGCAGACACTGCAGATAGCGGGAACGACCGACCGCAAACGGGGAGGTCTCAGACCGAATCGAGCGGGCGGCGGTGGCCGTCGGAGTGTTTGAAACGGCTCGGCGTGAGGCCCGTCACCTGCTTGAACTGCGCACTCAGGTGCGCCACGCTCGAGTAGCCCAGCCGGAAGGCTATCTCGCTCAGCGTCAGTTCGCCGTCGAGAAGCAACTCCTTGACCCGTTCGATCTTCTGGGCGATCAGATAGCGCTCGACGGTCCGCCCCTCGGTCTCGGAGAAGAGCGTGCTGATCTGACGGTAGTCGACGTGCAGTCGCTCCTGCAGGTAGTCCGACAGCCGCACGTCGGGAACCACATCCGACCCCCGGACCAACTCGATCACGGCACTCTTCACCGCCTCGATCAGCCGGGAGCGGCGATCCTCCAGCAACTCGAACCCCAACGCCTCGAGTCGTGTGGCCAGTGCCGTCTTCTCCCCGGCCGAAAGTTCGCCCTCGATCTCGGCCTCGCCCAGCCGCACCTCCCGCACCCGGCAGCCGAACCGCTCGAGCTCCGTGCGAACGACCATCACACAGCGGTCGCAGACCATATTTTTGATGTGCAGTATCATCCCGCCGGCAAAGTTACGAATTCGCCCCGAAAATCAAAACGTCCCGGGGCGACATCCACAGACGGCATCCGACGGATCTTGCAGCGGTCCATACCCGGAAATGAGGATCCCGCTCCGACGGAAACCCCTATTTCTGGGGATTGTGCCGCACGGCGGGCCGGGCTACCTTTGCGCCTGCAAATCGAAGATAAACGGATAAAATGACCCTGCGAATCCAGTCTTGCCCCGGTTTCCGCCGGCTGAGTGCGGCATGTCGGCTGCTCCTGCCGCTCCTGCTACTTCTGCTGCTCGGCGGCGTCCGCGTCGCACAGGCGCAACCCGCCGCCCGGCGGCTGATCGAAGGTACGGTGAAGGATGCCCGCACGGGAGAGGCCGTCTGCGGCGCCGCACTGACCACGGGCGATTCCCGCCGGTAGGCGATCTCCGACGCCGAAGGCCGCTTCCGACTGGCCGGGATCGACGAACCGGAGGTCGATCTGCACGTCTCCTGTCTGGGCTACGTCACCCAAACGCTGCACCTGCGGACGGAAACGCCCCGCTCGACGGTCGACATCGCACTCCGCGAATCGAATCTGGCCATCGACGAGGTGGTCGTCACGGTCCAGCGCCGCAGCGCGGAGTCGGGCAGCGCGTATGCCATCGACCGCCAGACGCTCGAACACGCCCAGATGCTCAACATCAACCACATCACAACGCTGCTGCCCGGCGGCAAGACGGTCGGCGACCAGAATCTGGCCTCGGGCAGCCGCCGCATCGCCCTGCATGCCGGACGCGGCGGCGAACTGGGCAACGCATCGTTCGGAACGGCCGTCGAGGTCGACGGTCTGCGCATCGAGAACAACGCCTCGATGGCCGAGACCCGCGGGGCCGATCTGCGCAACCTCGGCGTCTCGAACATCGAAGCCGTCGAGGTGGTCACCGGCATCCCCTCGGTCGAGTACGGCGACCTGTCGAACGGCATCGTCAAGATCCGCACGCGCAGGGGCAAGACGCCCTGGATCGTCGAGATGACGCTGGAGCCCCGCACCAAACAGTTTGCCCTGAGCAAGGGTTTCGTGCTCGGACGCGCCGAGTCGCACCCCGCAGGGATCCTCAACCTCAACCTCGAACGCACACGGTCGATCACCGATCTCGCCTCGCCCTACACGGCCTACGACCGCAACAACCTGAACCTCTCCTACACGCGGACCTTTTACGACCGGCGGGACCACCCCCTGCAGCTGACGTTCTCGGCCGCCGGAAATCTCGGCGGTTACGATTCGAAGGCCGATCCCGACGAGTTCAGCAGGAGCTTCACGCGTGTCCGCGACCGGGCCCTGCGCAGCTCGGTACAACTGGTCTGGCTGCTCGACCGGCCGTGGATCACCAACCTTTCGCTCCAGGGCTCCGTCTCCTACGCCGACAAACGCTCCGAAACGAACGAAAACCGCAGCAGCGCCTCGACCCAACCCGCCATCCACACGACACAGGCCGGCTACCACATTGCCCGGAGCTACGACGAGGACCCCGCGGCCGGGATCATCCTCGGTCCGACGGGATACTGGTACACCCGTTCGTCGGTCGATTCCAGGCCGCTGAGCCTCTCGTTCAAGGCCAAGGCCGACTGGACCCGCCACCGCGGACGGGTGCGCAGCAAGGCAATGGCCGGCATGGAGCTCTCCGCAAGCGGCAACCGCGGCCGCGGACTCCACTACGCCGACCTGCGCTACGCCCCGACGTGGCGCGAATACCGCTACGACCGGCTGCCGATGATGAACAACCTGGCTCTCTTCGCCGAAGAGCAGTTCACACTCTCCGTCGGCCAACGGGCGTCGCTGCACGTGACGGCCGGACTGCGCGGCGACGCCACGTGGATCCGCCGCTCGGACTACGGCACCGTGGCGACGCTCTCGCCGCGGGTCAATGCCCGCTATGTCGTCTGGGAGGGGCGCCGGGCCGCCGTCAGCAGCCTCGCCCTCTACGGCGGCTGGGGCAAGTCGGTCAAGCAGCCTTCGTTCAGGGTGCTCTACCCCGCCCCGTCGTACAGCGACCGGCTGGCCTTCGCCCCCGGATCGACCGCCGACGGTACCGCCTTCTACGCCTACTACACTCAGCCCACGACCCCCGTGTGGAACCGTGACCTGCGATGGCAATACACCCTTCAGCACGAAATCGGCATCGAGGCAACCATCCTCGGGACGCGTCTCAGCGTGTCGTTCTTCCACAACCGGACCCGCAACCCCTACATGAGCCGCACGATCTACACCCCGTTCACCTACCGGTTGACGACGCAGGCCGAGCTGGAGGCCGGCTGCACGATCCCTTCGGCCAACCGCATCTACACGATCGACCGTCGGAGCGGCGTGGTCACCGTCTCGGACCGCACGGGAGCGCTGCCCGACCAGCAGATGGGTTACCGCGAGCGGAACACCTTCGTCGCACAGACCCAGTACACCAACGGATCACCCGTCGTGCGAACCGGGATCGATTTCGTCGCCGACTTCGCGCCGATCCGCCCGCTGCGGACCCGCATCCGCATCGACGGAAACTACTACCGTTACAAGGGGTTGAACCTCACGGAGACGGCCTCGACCCTGTCGTCCTCCTCGTCGATGGCCGACGGACGCCCCTACCCGTATGTCGGCTACTACGTCGGTTCGACCTCGGTGAGCAACGGCAGTCTGGAGCGGCAGTTGAATCTGAACGTGACCCTCGTCACCCACCTCCCGCGTCTGCGCATGATCCTCTCCCTGCGGCTCGAGAGCACGCTGCTCGACCGTTCGCAGGCATTGAGCGAACTGGCCGACGGCTCGCCCCGCGGTGTGCTGCTCGCGGCGGCGGGCGACTACTTCGGATCGGCGGAACCGCTCTACGGAAAGGGCCGCTACGTGGCCGTCTACCCCGCCTACTACACGACGTGGGAGGCTCCCGACCGCAAGATCCCCTTTGCCGAACGCTTCGCCCGGGCCCGAGAGAACGATCCGGCCCTCTACCGCGAACTGGCCCGGCTCGTCGTGAAGAGCAACACAAGCTACCTCTTCGACGAAAACCGCATCACGTCGAGTCTGGCCATGAACTTCAACCTCACGAAGGAGATCGGCCGCTTCGCCTCGATCACCTTCTACGCCCGCAACTTCTTCCAGAACATGGGGCGCGTGCGCTCGTCGCAGACCGGGCTCGAAACCTCGCTCTACGGCAGCGGCCGCATCCCGCAATTCTACTACGGTCTCTCGCTCCGGCTGAAATTATAACCCAATTTACAAAAAACAGCAACGATGAAAAAACTGCTTACCCTGCTTGCACTGACCGGCCTGCTCGCCGCGGCGTGCACCAAAGAAAAAGACGGCAACGGCGGATCGTACCGCACCTGTGAGGTGGCCGTCCGGCTGATCTATCCCGAAGGGGGCGCCCTAACCCCGGCCGAAGGGGTCGAGGTGCGGATGACCAACAGCAGCTCCGGAACGGTCACTACCGCCGCCACCGCCGCCACGGGCATCGCCCGCTTCCGGCTCGCCGAGGGAATCTACGAGTCGGCCGCCACCGACCGCCGCAGCCTCGACGGATACACCTACACGCTCAACGCCCTGAAGTCGAACATCGTCGTCTCGGCCGCCACCTTGCGCGAGGCCGCGACCATCGATCTGGAGCTCGTCGCCAGCCGGGCCGGGCAGATCCTCATCAAGGAGATCTACAGCGGCGGCTGTCAGAAGGACGACGGCTCGGGCACCTACCAGTTCGACAAATACATGATCGTCTGCAACAATTCGGACCAGCCGGCCTCGATCCGCAACTTCTGCATCGGCATGGCCGGCCCCTACAACGCCAACGCAGCGATCAACAACTATGTCGACGGCCGACTCGTCTATGCCGATGCCGGATACACCCCCTCGATCTGCGCCTTCTGGTATCTGCCCGCGGAGCTGAAACTCGAACCCTGGGCCTCGGCCACCATCGTGCTGTGCGGCGCCATCGACCACACGAAGACCTATGCCAACTCGGTCGATCTGAGCCATGCCGACTACTGCACCTACGATCCCGCGGTCTTCCCCAACACGAATTTCTACCCCGCCCCCTCGGAGGCTATCTCCTCCGACCGCTATCTGAAGGCAACCTTCTACGGCAAGGGCAATGCCTGGCCGGTGAGTGTCGTCGGACCCGGCCTGTTCATCTTCTCGACCGCCGACAACGATCCGCACGCCTGGGGACAGAACCCCGACAACCGATACTACTTCCCCGGCAAGGAGAACAACGAGGTCTATGCCTGCTCGCGGATTCCCAACGATTGGATCCTCGATGCGGTCGACATCTACGGCGCAAGCTACGCCACGCAATCGCTGCCGCGTTTCGCCGGCAGCATCGACGCCGGCCATATCGTGCTGACCAACTTCCAGGGATACAGCATCTACCGCAATGTTGACAAGGCGGCCACCGAAGCCCTGCCCGAAAATGCCGGCAAGCTCGTCTACGGATACTCGCTCGGCACGCTCGACTACAAGGGGGCGCAGTCGACCGATCCGAGCGGTATCGACGCCGAGGCCTCGATCCGAAACGGCGCCCACATCGTCTATCAGGATACGAACAACAGCGGCAACGACTTCCACCAGCGTGCCAAGGCGAGTCTGAAATCATGACGGGATTCAAACCGGCACTCGGTCTGCTGCTGTCGGCAGGAGTCGTCACGGGCGGGGCTTCCGGCTCCGCCCTGTCGGCTCAAAACCGGGATACGACATCCTGGCAACGATTCGAAGAGATCGCCCGTTGGGACGCCTGGCTGCAGAGCGACAATGCCGCCGGGCTGGTGATGCTGCCCCCGCTGCGGATGTCGTGGATCGCGCTGTCGGCCGTCGGGGAGAAGGGCTCGCTGCGGGATGATTCCGACGCGGAAGGGAGCGTGCGGATCGGAGCCGGGGCCGGATCCTGTCTGCGGGCGGGCAACCGCACGACCCTCTGCGGAGGTGTGCAATACGACCGGTTCTCGGGGCAGGGAATGTCCGGCTCCTACTTCATCGATCCGCAACAGACGCCCTTCGACCTGGTGGAGTACACCACCGACAACCCGGGGCGCAAGCAGCTCGAACGCTACCGGCTGAGCGGAGCCGCGGGGTACGCACTGAATCGACGGTTTGCCGCGGGGATCCGGTGCGACTATGCGACGGCCAACTACGCCAAACGCAAGGATCTGCGCCACATCAACTCGCTGCTGGATCTCGAAATCGGGCCGGCGCTGCTCGTGCGGATCGGGCCGCACTTCGCGCTCGGGGTGAACTACGCCTACCGCCGCCGCGTCGAGAGTCTGCTGCTCCAGGTCTACGGCAAAACCGACCGCGTCTACGAATCGCTGCTCGACTACGGCGCCCGCTTCGGCAAGCGCGAGGTCTTCGGCGAGAACGGCTACACGAAGGAGAACGAGGCCAAACCCCTCTTCGACCGCTATCACGGCGGAGCCCTGCAGTTCGACTGGCGACCGCATCGGGGCGTGAGCCTCTTCGGCCAGGTCGCGTTCCGCACGCGGAAAGGGTATTACGGCCGCCCGTCCCCCTCGACCATCGTCTACAGCAACCACTCCGGGAGCGAGATATCCTGCGTCGGGCAGCTGGTCTGCGAGGCCGGGCCACACCGCCATCTGCTGCGGTTGGAGCTGGAGCGCCGCGAGGTGGCAAACCGCGAAAACATCTACACCTATCAGAACGAGGAGCTCGGCCGCAGCTACATCCGCTACCTCGGAGAGGCGGATGTCGGCAACCGCACACGGCAATCGGCCACGCTCCTCTATACGGGGCAGTTCGGGGTGAAGCGCGAGCTGCCCGTCTGGCAGGTGACGCTCGACGGCCGGGTGGAACAGCGGCAGATCCTGGCCGTGAACTACCCCGACTACCGCCGCCAGCAGTTGACATGGTGGCACCTGCGGGCCGAGGGGCTCCGCCATCTGCTCCGCGGCCGCAATCTCTGGAGTTGCAGCCTCGGGGGCGGATACGGGGCCGGGGCGGGAGCGCCCTGCACGGAGGGAAGCTACGACGATTCGGGGCGGAGCGAGACCCTCACCCGGCGGCTCGACGAGCGGCTCCTGCGGGAGCATGAGTTCCTCACGACCCGGAGAATCGAACTCTCGCTCGGCCTGCAGTGGACCCGCCGCCTCGGGAAGCACGCCATCCGCGGCTTTGTCGCCCTTGACTACGACGTCGCGCGGTCTTTCGGAACGAAGGCCCTCGGGCCGGCACCTCTCCGCCACCGGGCGCAAGGACGCCTGGGATGCCTCTTCTGACCCGGCGGGCGTCAGCGCCCCGTCACGCGCAAATAGCGGGCCAGCGACGTACGGTAAGCAGCGCAGGCCGTCGTAAGGTTGTTGCGGCTTTGGGTGTAGAGCGTCTCGGCATCGAGCAGATCGGTCAGCGGTGCCGTGCCGGCCGCATAGAAGTTGCGGTTCTGGCGCAGGTTCTCCGTCGCGGAGTCGACCGAACGCCGCGCCAGCTCGATCTGGGCATAGGCCTCCTGGAGGTCGCTCCAGCTTTTCTCGATCTCGACGGCCAGCATCTCACGCGCCTGCTGACGGTCGTTCTCGGCCTGCTCCTCACGGATGCGCGCCCGCTTCAGGGCGTGGGACCCGCCCCACCATGCGGAGATCGGCACCGAAACCTGTGCGAAGACCATCCCGTCGTCGACGTCCTTCTCCGTCACGTTGTAGTAGAGGTAGCCCACCCCGACACCGACCGTCGGCAGCCGCTTGCCGCGCTCCATGCGTTTCTGGTACTTCTGGGCCTCGACATTCTTCTCGGCCAGCTGGTACTCGGCCCGGCGATCAAGGGCCTCGTCGACCGAAACATAGTAGCTCCCGGGGTCGGCGGGATGGTCGAAATCCGCCGCCGCGATGTCAAAGCCGTGCCAGTCGACGCCGATATGCTGGGCCAGCAGCAGTTTCGACACCTTCAGACCATTCTCCACCTTCAGCCGGTTGGAGGCGACCTCCTGCCGGCGCAGCTCGACGCGCAGCAGGTCGTTCGTTGTCACCAGCCCTGCCTTCACCGAGAGTTCGACCTGGCGGTGGATCTCCTCCAGTTGGCGCTCAACCGCCTCGATGGTCGAAAGATTGTCCTTCAGCGAGACAATCTGCCAGAAGTAGGTGTCGGTCTGCTCACGCACCTCGCCCTCGGTCTTCAGCACCTGCAATTCGGAGACCTCCTCGCCCAGACGGGCCAGTTTGTAGCCGTTGACGATCTTCAGACCGGCAAAAACGGGCTGTACGGCCGTCACGCTGCCCAGCAGGCCGCGCTTGGCCATCGAAAGGGGCAGCGTCATCGACCCCATCTGCGGAATCGTCAGCCCGAAATCGGCCTGCACCAGTCCGTGCTGGGCCTGAAAAACGCCTCCCGAAGCGGAAATCTGCGGGAAATAGTTCGTTAGTGCCTCGCGACGGGTCTGCAGCGCCGCCTCGAGATCATAACGGCTGTCGCGCAGCGTGCGGTTGTGCTCGACGGCCGCCGCACGGCACTCCTCGAGCGTGAGCCCCTGCGCCCCGGCCGGAAGGGCCGAAACCAGTGACCCGATCAGAAACAGATATATGAAGGGTGTTTTCATCACTTGTAGATTTTGGAGTAGAGAACCGGAAGAATCGTCACCACGAGGATCAGCGAACCGATGCCGCCGGCGAAGATCGTCACCCCGACCGGCGCCCAGAAGGTGCTGCCGCCGAACATCATCGGCACGACGCCCACGGCCGTGGTGGCCGTCGTCAGGAAGATCGGGACCATACGCCGCCGTCCGGCATCGTAGGCCGCCAGCCGCGCCGACCAGTGGCACGTCTTGCGCTTGTCCTCGGCGTGCTGGTACATGAGGATGACGTTGCGCACGATCATGCCCAGCAGTGTGATGAAGCCCAGCACCGAGGTCAGGCCGATCGTAAAGTCGGCGATCCACAGCCCCACCATCGCTCCGAACAGACAGAGCGACATGGCCGCCATGATGACCAGCGAGATGCCGAACTTGCGGAAATTGATGAGAATGAAGAAGAAGATGATAACCAGCGAGATGGCCAGTCCCGAGGCAATGGGCGGGATGGTCTCGGCATCGAACTCGTGGGCGCCGCCGATCTCCGGCGTTACACCCGCCGGGATCTCCAGTTCGCGGTCGATCACGCGGCGGATCTCCGACGTATGGCGCACGGCATTCTCGCCCCGCTTGAGATCGGCCGAAACGGTGATGCAGCGCATGCCGTTGCGATGGACGATCTTCGTCTCGCTCCAGCGCGGCGCCACCGTCGCGATCTGCCGTAGCGGCATGCTCACACCCGGCACGAGCGACGACACGTACGTATCGCCCACATCCGACAGCGAGCGTTCGCTCCGGCGCGGGTCGTTCTTCAGCACGACAGGCAGCCGGTAGTCGCCCTCCCAGATGCTGCCCACCGCGACGTCGCCCGCCGCCAGGGCCAGATTGGCCGCCGTCATCGTGCGGGTGACGCCCAGCTGCGAGGCCGTCACCGGATCGAGCGTCACCTCGGCAATCGCCCGCGGATCCTCATAGTCGGAGTGGATCCACTGCAGCCCCGGCATCTGCCGCATGCGCGCCATCAGCCGGTCGGCCGCCACGTGCAGCGAATCGAGATCATCGCCGTAGAAGCGGAATTCGAGCGAGGGGACATTCTGGTAATCCAGCTGCTTGAACTTGACGTAGGCCTCCGGGAAGTGGTCGGCCCACGCGTCGGCATACGCGTCGAGCAGCTGCTCGGTGGCCTCGACCGAGGCGGTGTTGACGATGAACTGCGCGTAGTTCTTGCCGGCCATCTGCGGGGCGTAGCTCATCTGGAACCGCGGCGACGAGCAGCCGACGAACGACGTGACGGACTTCACCCGCTCGTCGGCCCGCAGCACGCGGTAGAGCGAATCGGCCACGGCCGCCGTGCGGTCGAGCGGCGTATCCTCCCGCAGGTAGATCTCGACGGCAAACTGGTCGCGGTCGGCAAAGGGCACCATGCGGAACTTGAGCAGCGGAACGATCGCCAAGGCGATGACCACCGAGGCGATACCCATCGAGATGGTGAGCCACCCGTGGCGGAAGGTCCACGCCAGCACGCGGCGATAGAGATGCTGCACGCGGTCCGTAAGCGAGACATGACCCTCCTTGCGGGGCTGCACGACGGGGATGATCAGCACCTCGAGGAAGGGGATCACCACGACGGCCAGCAGCAGCGAGACCATCAGGTTGATCGTAATCGTCCACGGGAAGAAGTTCAGGAAGTCGCGGAACATGCCCGTCATGGTGAAGAGCAGCGGGTAGAAGATCATGCAGATGCAGACCGTGGCCAGCAGCAGCGACGGGAAGAACTCGCGGGCGCTCTCGACGGCGGCGTACCAGCGCGAGTAGCCCCGGCCGAGGTAGTCGAGATAGCCGTCAATGACGACGATCGAGTTGTCGACGATCATGCCCAGCACGACGATCAGCGCCGCCAGGGTCACCGTATTGAGCGGGATGCCGCAGAGGTACATCACCCCGACCGAAATGAAGGTCGACAACGGGATGGTGATGGCCGCCACGAGCGCCGAACGGAACGGAAAGAGGATCATCATCACGGCGATGATGATGGCCATCGAGATGAAGAGGTCGCGCAGGAACGAGTGGACCGAATCGCCGACGACCTTCGCCTGGTCGGCAATGCGCTGCACGCTGACGTCCGACGGAAGCTCCTCCGCGATAAAGCGGTGGAGCACCTCGTCGACCTCTTCGCCATACTCGACGATGTTGTTGCCGGCCTGCATCTCCATCGACAGCAGCACGCAGCGGTGGCCGTTGTTGAGGATGTAGCTGTCCGGCGTGTCGTATTCGCGCACGACGCGCGCCACGTCCCCTACGCGGAGAACATGCCCTGCGGGGTCGCTCCAGATGATCTGGTCGGCCACCTCCTGCTCCGTAGCCAGCGAGGGCGAGATGTGGATCGGCGTCTCGGTCTCGGCGTTGTCGATCGATCCGCCCAGCGAGGTGAGCCCCTGCGCGGCCAGTGCCGTCGAGAGCACCTTCTCGCCGATGCCGTAGGCCGCCAGCCGCTCCCGGTCGACGTAGACCGAGATCTGCTCCTGCTGCACGCCGTAGGGACGCACGTTCGATACCGACTCGATGCGGCGCAGACGGTCGCTCAGATCATCCATGTAGCCCTTCAGCTCGCGATAGGAGCGCGTGTCGGACTCCAGCGTGATGAGCAGCGCCGAGGTGTCGCCGAAGTCGTCGTTGGCCACCAGTGCCACAACCCCGGCCGGAAGCTGCGCCTTGAACGTCGTCAGTCCGTGTTTGATCTTCGACCAGACCTCGTCCTTGTTGTTGACGTCGTCGTTGAGCTCGACCATCACGTAGCACATGCCGTTCTGCGACGTGGAGGTGGTCTTGTGCCGCTTGACCTCGCGGTAGGTCATCAGAAACTGCTCAAGGGGCCGGGCCACCTGCTCCTCGACCTCCTCGGTCGTCGCCCCGGGATAGAGCGCCACGACTACCCCCTGACGGATCGTGTACTCGGGAAACTCCTGCTTCGGAATGTGCACCAGAGCGTAGATGCCGAAGAGGAAGAGGCATCCGATGATGAGGAAGGTGATGCGGAAATTGCGCATCGACCAGGCGATGAAGTTGTTCGAGCTTTTCATTGCAGCGTGACTTTGGAACCCTGACCGATCTTCTGCATGCCGTCGATGACGATGCGGTCACCGGCGCGGAGCCCCTGCTCGATCACAACGCCGTTCTCGACGAAGCGTCCCGTGCGCACATCGGCCCGCACAACCGAATCACCCTCGACCCGCCAGACATAACGGCTGCCGTCGCCCGCCTGCTGGACGGCCCGCACCGGCACGGCAATCTCCTCGACCGCCCCGGCCGGCATCACCTGCACGCGGCAGACCATTCCCGGAAGCAACTCGCCACGGCGGTTCGCCACGCCGGCCCGCACGTCGTAGGTGTGGGCCGAAGGGTTGGCCACGGCCCCCTTCTCGGGACTCCCGGCCACGAAGAGCGAATCGCCCAGTGCCGGAACCGTCACCCGCACGCGGCTGTCACGCGTGATGCGGGCGATCTCCTGCTCGGGAACCGAAAAGCGCACCTTGACCCGGTCGATCTCCAGCAGCGTCAGCACCGGTACGGCCGGCACGGCCGTCTCGCCGACCGATGCCCGCTTCTGCCCCACGACCCCGCTGAACGGCGCGTAGAGTTTGCAGTCGTTGAGATTCTTGGCGGCAATTTCGCAGGCCGACTCGGCCTGACGCAGACGGGTCTGGGCCTCGATCCACTGGATCTCGGGCAGGCTCTTCGCATCATAGAGCTGCTGCAGACGCGACGAGGCGTCGCGGGCCTGTTCGAGCGCGGCCCGGGCCGCCTCCCAGGTCTGACGGGCCGACGTCGGGTCGAGTTCGGCCAGCAGTTCGCCCCGCGTCACCCGCTCGCCCTCGTCGCAGGTGAGACGGGTGACCGTCCCGGCAACCGGAAAGCTGAGCGCCGCGGAGTTCTCCGCCTCGATCACCCCGACGTAGACACCGGCATTGATATCCGTCCGGGGCTCGACAACGAGCGTCGAAACCCGCAACGGCTCCGTAGAGGCGGAATTTCCGGATGATGAGCAGCCGGTTGCCAACAGCAGCACGGCCCCTAGAATCGCACGTTTCATATCGCAAAAATTTTTCACTTGGTTTCCGCTGCAAAGGAAACCTTTTCGGATCCATTGGAAAAGGCCTCTCCGTCGGAGGAATTGATCCAAAGGTTTTATTTCGTACTTTTCAGCGAAAGTTGCCGGATAAATAGCTATATTTGTCCCGTAAAACGATCCAGAAAATGAACGAAAAGGAGATTTTGAGCATTTCCCTGGCCTCCCTGGTGGAAATCTACCCGCCCCAGGCCTCGGACCTCTATTACGACGGCTGCATTCTGGGGCGTCGGGAGACCCTCGAAAACGAGTCCGCCATGAAACTGTTCCGCTTTCCGACCCGAATCAATGCCCTGGGCGTCCTGTTTTGCTCCAAAGGTTCGATTTCGATCTCTTCCGATCTGGAGCACCATGTCATCAACCCCCGCTCGATGTTCGTCTGCCCGCCCGGAAGCATCGTGCAGATCGAATCCGAACAGGACGCCGCCGTACACTTCATCTTCTGCGAGGAGGAGTTCGTCAACCGCGTCCACCTCGATCAGAAACAGCTCCTGCATCTGTTCATGGAGGTCCGGACAACCCCCTGCCTGCAGCTCGACGACTCGGAGTGGAGCTCCATCAACCATACGCTCGAGGAGATCTTCACCGAAGGCCGCAGCGGCCGCGAAGACCTCTTTTCGGCCGAAATCATGTACTCGCTCTTCCGGGCCCTGGCCTACCGCATCAGCCGGGTCATCGACGACCGGATGAAGACCCGCAAGGAGACCCCCTCCCTGCCCCGCCACACGGCCTACTTCAACGCCTTCATCGAGGAGCTGTCGCACAACTACATGCAGGAACGATCCGTGGGATTCTACGCCGATCGGCTCCACCTCACCCCGAAGTATCTCACCACACTGCTGCGCACCACCACCGGACGCACCGCCACCCAGTGGATCGACGATTATGTCGTGCTCGAGGCCAAAAACCTGCTGAAGTACTCGTCGATGAACATCCAGGAGGTCGCCTACTACCTTCACTTCCCCAATCAGTCGTTCTTCGGCAAGTATTTCAAGCAACATACCGGTATGACCCCCTCGGCCTACCGCGCCAGCAAGTAGCACCCGCGGCAGGCCGGGCACATGCGCCGGGGGGGGGTGATCCGGGTGGATGCGCCGGGCAGATGATCCGGGCGGATGCGCCGAGGGGGATGATCCGGGTGGATGCGCCGGGTAGATGATCCAGGCGGATGATCGGCCGAGCTCTGTTTTTGCATTCCGATCCCGGTAAAAATTCCTATCTTTGCAACCCGGATCTACCCGTTACAATCCGGATTTGTCGGACGCAAACTCCGAAAACCGATCCGCTCACACCATGAAACACCTGCTCGACCTGCTCAAGGGACACCCGACGATCCAGGCGAAGACGACCTTCCCGATCCTCTTCACCATCGGATTCTGCCACCTGCTCAACGACATGATTCAGTCGGTCATCCCGGCTATGTACCCGATTTTCAAGGAGAATTTCGGCTTCACGTTCGTCCAGATCGGACTCATCACGCTCGTCTTTCAGATCACCTCGTCGATCTTCCAGCCCTTCGTGGGGCTCTATGCCGACCGCCATCCCCAACCCTACTCGCTCTCGCTGGGGATGTGTCTCTCGCTGGCGGGGCTCGTGGCGCTGGCCTTCACATCGGGATTCCTCGCGATCCTGCTGACCGTCGCCCTGATCGGCGGCGGATCGTCGGTCTTCCATCCCGAGGCGTCGCGCGTCGCACAACTCGCATCGGGCGGCCGCAAAAGCCTCGCTCAGTCGATCTTCCAGGTCGGCGGCAACGGCGGCGCCGCGGTCGGTCCGCTGCTCGCGGCACTGATCGTCCTCCCCTACGGCCAGCATGCCGTGGGATGGTTTGCCGCGGCGGCCCTGCTGGCAGCCCTGCTGCTCGTACGGGTCGGGAACTGGTACACGCTGATGCTCACCGGGGCCAATGCCCCGCTGCGCAACCGGCGGATCGCCCCCTGTCCGCTTCCGCGGCGGAAGATCCGGCAGGCGATGGGGATTCTCATCTTCATGATCTTCTCGAAGTACTTCTACACGTCGTGCATGACGAGCTACTTCACCTTCTTCCTGATCGAGAAGTTCGGCGTCTCGGTCCAGCAGTCGCAGCTGTGTCTGTTCGCCTTCCTGGCCGCATTCGCCACCGGAACGCTCCTGGGCGGATTCCTCGGAGACCGCTACGGACGCAAGTACGTCATCCTCTTCTCGATCTTCGGCGCCGCGCCGTTCGCACTGGCCCTGCCCCACCTCAACCTCTTCTGGACGATCACGATGGCGGTGCTCGTCGGGCTGATCATCGCCTCGGCATTCTCGGCCATTCTGGTCTACGCCACCGACCTGATGCCCGACAAGGTGGGGATGATCTCGGGCATCTTCTTCGGACTGATGTTCGGGCTCGGAGGCATCGGGTCAGCCTTCTTCGGGTGGCTCGCCGACCGGACAGGCATCGAGGAGGTCTTCCGCATCAGCGCCTTCCTGCCGCTGCTCGGAATCATCGCCGCCTGGCTCCCCGATCTCCGGCCGGCTTCGCCCCGCGGCAAGTAGCTCCGCTCCGGTCCCCCGACGCCCTGCTCCCGACGATTCGGCCCCCGACGATTCGGCGCCCCCAAAAATGAAAAATCCCGCCGTCGATGAAACGACAGCGGGTTTTTCTCCGTCGGAAGCGTCCCGGCAGATCGCTCACGCCCGGCGGCGTCCGCCGAGCACCACAAGCGTCACGGCCGCGACGATCAGCACGATACCGACGGCTCCCTGCAGGGTGAAGGGTTCGCCGAAGACCAGAATGCCGATCACCACGGCGGTAAAGGGCTCCAGGGCGCCGAGAATCGAGCTGAGGGTCGGTCCAATGCGTTTGATGGCCATGACGAGGGCCATGTTCGAGATGGCCGTGGCCGGGAGGGCCAGACCGAGGATATAGAGCCAGATCTTCGGATCGGTTTCGAGGCGCACGCCCCCGGTGCACCATCCGCCGATGAGGAAAAACAGCGCCCCGAACCCCATGACGTAGCAGGTCAGCACGATGGAGTCGATCCCGACAGCCCGGCTGCGGCGCACCCCGACGATATAGCCGCCGTAGGTGATCACCGAAAGGATCGAGGTCAGAAGTCCCCATGCGGTATTGCCGCGCACGAAGCCTCCGTTTCCGAGCGAAAGCAGTACGGCGCCGACGATCGAGAGCCCCACGGCCACGAAGGTCCCCGCGGCAGCCCGCTCGCGGAAGAGGACGATCATGGCCAGCGCCACGGCCAGCGGATACATGAAGTGGATGGTCGAGGCCACCCCGCTGGCGAGATTCTGGTAGGCGATGACCAGACACCAGGAGGTGGCGGCCCGGAACAGACTCAGACTGAAAACGGTACGGAGTTCGAGTCGTGAGAGCCGGAAATTGCGGCCGGCAAGGAGTCCGTATGCGATCAGGCAGAGCGTGGCTATTCCCCAACGGTAGGTCAGCACCTCGAACGACGTGTAGCCGGCACCGAGCAGCAAGAGCGTAAAGAGCGGTGCAAGCCCGAAGGTCGAGGAGGACAAGGCGGCCCAAAGAATACCTTTCAGACGATTCATATCCAAAAAAAGAGGAGGCAAAAATAAGCATTTTGCCTCCATTTCGCGCTCGGTACCGGGATTTTTACCGCCGGAACCGCCCCGGTGCCCTTTTTCCGGCTACCGGCCGGCGGTCCGCACGGTGCACCGGACGATCAGAAACGTTTCGTATAGGCGTGGCAATAGGGCAACGTCCCCTTGCGCTCGTAATAACGCTGGTGGTAGTCCTCGGCCGGCCAGAAGGTCGAGGCCGGCGTTACACGCGTCACGACCCGGTACCCCTTTGCCTGCAGGCGGGCAATCAGCTGTTCGGCAATGTGCCGCTGTTCGGGAGTGCGGTAGAAGATCTCCGAACGGTACTGGTCGCCGATGTCGGGTCCCTGACCGTTGAGCTGCGTCGGATCGTGGATCTCGAAGAAGAGCCGCGCCAGCGTCTCGTAGGAGACCTGTTGCGGATCGAACGTCACGCGAACCGCCTCGGCATGACCCGTACGGTGGGAGCAGACCTCCTCGTAGGTCGGGTTCTCAAGCTTCCCGCCCGTATAGCCCGCCTCGACATTGCGCACGCCGGGCTGCTTGCGGAGCATGTACTCCACCCCCCAGAAGCAACCGCCCGCAAAAATCGCCGTATCGACCTCCAGCCGTTTCTCGTCGCGGGATCCGGCCGCTGCGGACGTGGAGGCGGGAGCAGTTGCGGCGGCATTCGAGGCCGTCGAACCGGCAGCAGGAGCCGCCGTTCCGGACGCCGCAGACTCCGTATCCTCGCCGGCCGGGACGAACTCCAGCGAAAGGGAGTTGACGCAGTGGCGGGTGTTTTTCGGGGTGAGCCGTTCGCCGAGGAAGACGTGGCCGAGGTGGCCGCCGCAGCGGGCACAGGTGATCTCGGTCCGCCGGCCGTCGGGATCGGGCGAACGCTTCACGGCTCCCGGGATCTCGTCGTCGAAACTCGGCCAGCCGCACCCCGAATCAAACTTGTCGGTGGATCGGTAGAGCGGAGCGCCGCACTGTCGGCAGATGTAGGTGCCGGCGACCTTGTGGTTGTAGAATCGCCCCGTGAAGGGGGCCTCGGTGCCCTTCTGAAGGATCACCCGTTTCTCTTCGGAATTCAACGGTTTCATGGTTCGATTTTGAGGGCTCGCTCCGGAACCTGCCAGAAGCAGAGCCATTACACACATTAAAAAGTTCATACTTCACTTGCTGCAATTCTGGCACCATTTTTCGGTCGCCGCAGCCCGTCCACACGCTCCTTGCGGAGAGGCGGGGCCTCCCCGGCCTCAGAACCCGGAGACATCGCGCGGCCGATCCAACGGATTGCCGATTCTTCATCGATAGAAACGGATTTTCCCGGCCGATAGTATGTCGCGCCCTCTCCATGAGGAATTTCGCAGGCTGAAGGGGTTCCGGAGGGGCCTGGAGCGGCACTTCGCAAACAAAGATCCGTACATGCACCGACCGGAATCGGATCATGTACGGATCTGGATTTAAGAACGGGAGGGTCCCGAAACCGCCCCACGGGGCAGCCTATGCAAGCTGCTTGACCAGCCGTCCGCGGAGGTAGATCCGGCGGATCAGCGGTGTCTGGTAGGCGTAGGTGAAGAACTCGACGGAGGGCATCGGCCGCGTGAGGAAGAAGTTGGCCACCTTGCCCGGGGTGATGCTTCCGAAATCGGAGCTCAGCCCCATGGCGCAGGCACCGTTGATCGTTGCGGCGTGGATCGCCTCCGAAGGGGTCATCTTCATGCGGAACGAGGCCAGCGACATCACCATGCGCATGTTGCCCGAGGGCGACGAGCCGGGGTTGTAGTCCGACGCCAGCGCCACGGCCAGTCCGGCGGCAATCATCTCGCGGGCCGGCGGATAGCTCATCCCGAGGAAGAAGGCCGCACCGGGCAGCATCGTGGGCATCGTCTCCGACCCGCGCAGCGCCTCGATCTGGGCCGCACCCATCCGCTCGAGATGGTCGACCGACAGGGCCCCGCAGGCAACCCCCACCTCGACACCGCCCGAAACGGCCAGTTCGTTGGCGTGGATCTTGGGCCGCAGCCCGTAGCGACGCCCGACCTCGAGCATGCGCCGCGTCTCGTCGACCGTGAAGAACCCCTCGTCGCAGAAGACGTCGATGAAGTCGGCCAGCCCCTCGCGGGCCACGGCGGGGATCATCTCGCGGCAGACCAGATCGACATACTCCGACTGCCGGCCGCGATAGGCCCGTGCCACGGCGTGCGCCCCGAGGAACGTGGCACACACCTCGAGCGGCGAGGTTTCGCGGATGCGGCGGATGACGCGCAGCATCTTCAACTCGTCCTCGGTCGAGAGGCCGTAGCCGCTCTTGATCTCGACGCAGCCCGTACCCATGGCCGTAATCTCCTCGATGCGCTCCATGGCCTCCCGGTAGAGCTCCTCCTCGGAGGTCTCGTGCAGGCGATCGGCGGAGTTGAGAATTCCCCCGCCCCGTCGCGCGATCTCCTCGTAGGAGAGGCCGTGAATCTTGTCGAGAAACTCCTGCTCGCGGCTTCCGGCATAGACCAGATGGGTGTGCGAATCGCAGAACGACGGAAAGAGCATTCCGCCTTCGGCGTCTACCACTTCGTCGGCCGTCACTCCGTCGAGCGAGGCCATCTCGCCGCAGGCGGCGATCCGTTCGCCGTCGACCAGCAGCCAGCCATCGGCCAGCGTCCCGAGGCGGTCCATCTCCGCCCCGCCGACCCGCAGCTGTCCGGCTGGAAGCAGCCCGACGATGCGGCCGATGTTCTTGATCAGCAGCCTCATCGCTCACGCAGGAATTGCACCGAATCGGCAATGTGGGTATACATCACCTCGTCGTTGTCGATGAACGGGACGCGCTTGCGGTAGTCGGCCAGCAGCGCCTCGAGGGCCGGCGACGTGTGGGCCGGACGGCGGAACTCGATGGCCTGCGCGGCGTTGAAGAGTTCGATGGCCAGCACCCGTTCCGTGTTGCCGACCACGCGCCAGAGCTTCGTGGCGGCGTTCGAACCCATGCTGACATGGTCCTCCTGCCCCTGCGACGAGGGGATCGAGTCGACCGATGCCGGCATGCAGAGCCCCTTCGACTGGCTGACGATCGAGGCGGCCGTGTACTGCGGGATCATGAAGCCGCTGTTCAGACCCGGCTTCGCGACGAGGAACTTCGGCAGTTCGCGCGATCCGGAGATCAGCTGATAGATGCGCCGCTCGGAGATGTTGCCCAGCTCGGCCAGCGCAATGGCCAGGAAATCCATCGCCAGGGCAATGGGCTGTCCGTGGAAGTTGCCGGCCGACACGACCATATCCTCCTCGGGGAAGACCGTCGGGTTGTCCGTCGGGGAGTTGATCTCGGTCTCGAGCACGCCGGCCACGTAGTCGATCGTATCCTTCGAGGCGCCGTGGACCTGCGGAATGCAGCGGAACGAGTAGGGATCCTGCACGTGTTTCTTCGGGCGGGCGATCAGCTCGCTTCCCTCGAGCCACTTGCGGATGGCGCGGGCCGTGGTCAGCTGTCCCTTGTGGGCGCGGATCACGTGCACCTCGTCGCAGAAGGGCTCGATGCGGCCATCGAAGGCATCCAGCGAAAGGGCGCCGATGCAGTCGGCCCACTCGCTGAGCCGACGCGCCGCGATCACCGACCGCACGCCGAAGGCACTCATGAACTGCGTGCCGTTCAGCAGCGCAAGGCCCTCCTTCGACTGCAGCTCGATGGGTTTCCAGCCCATCTCCTCGAGCACCTCGCCGGCCGGGCGCACCGCACCCTTGTACTCCACCTCGCCCAATCCGAGCAGCGGCAGGCTCATGTGGGCCAGCGGCGCCAGGTCGCCCGACGCACCGAGCGAACCCTGCTGGTAGATGACCGGCAGGATGTCGTGGTTGAAGAAGTCGACGAGCCGCTCGACCGTCGCCAGCTGCACGCCCGAATAGCCGTACGACAGCGACTGGATCTTGAGCAGCAGGATCAGGCGGACGATCTCCGAGGGGACACGTTCGCCCGTGCCGCAGGCGTGCGACATGACCAGGTTGCGCTGCAGACGCGCCAGGTCGTCGCGACCGACCGAGATGTCGCACAGCGAGCCGAATCCGGTCGTGATGCCGTAGATCGGCCGTTCGGGGTTCTCCATCTTGCGGTCGAGGTACTCGCGGCAGCGGACGATGCGGCGGCGTGCGTCGTCGCTCAGGTCGATGGGAAGATGGCGTTCGAGGATTTCGCGGACGCGGTCAATGGTCAGACGCTCCGCCGAGATATGGTGGCATTCCATGGTTGATAGGATCGGTTTTAAGGTTTGTTCACGATTTATTCATTTGCATTGAGAGCCTTGCGCACGAGTTCGTCGTCGGCTGCGTTGGGCATCGTCACCCGCAGTTCGGGCGTACGCTCCATCTGGCGGCGGATAGCGGCCTGAGCCCCCTCGTTGCGGGCCCAGCTGCGGCGGGCGATGCCGTTGTTGACGTCCCAGAAGAGCATCTCACGGATCCGCCGCTCGGCCTCCTGCGAACCGTCGATCACCATGCCGAAGCCGCCGTTGATCACCTCGCCCCAGCCGACTCCGCCGCCATTGTGGATCGAGACCCACGTGGCGCCGCGGAACGAGTCGCCGATGACATTCTGCACCGCCATGTCGGCCGTGCGGTTCGAACCGTCGTAGATGTTGGCCGTCTCGCGATAGGGCGAATCGGTGCCCGAGACATCGTGATGGTCGCGGCCCAGCACCACCGGCGCCGAGATCCGTCCGTCGGCAATGGCCCGGTTGAAGGCCAGTGCGATCCGCGTGCGGCCCTCGCAGTCGGCATAGAGGATGCGCGCCTGCGACCCGACGACCAGATGGTTGCGGCCCGCCTCGCGGATCCAGTGGATATTGTCGTCCAACTGGCCGAGGATATCCTCCGAAGCCGACATGCGGATCTCCTCCAGCACCTCCGTAGCCAGCCGATCGGTCATGGCCAGATCCTCCTCGCGACCCGACGTGCAGACCCAGCGGAAGGGGCCGAATCCGTAGTCGAAGAACATCGGGCCCATGATGTCCTGCACGTAGGAGGGGTAACGGAAGCGCCCCTCACGGCCCATGACGGCGGCGCCGGCGCGCGAAGCCTCCAGCAGGAAGGCGTTGCCGTAGTCGAAGAAGTACATGCCGCGGTCGGCCAGCTTGTTGATGGCATCGACCTGGCGGCGCAGCGACTCCTGCACGCACTCGCGGAAGCGCACCGGCTCCTCGGCCATCATCTTGTTCGAGGCCTCGTAGCTCAGTCCGACGGGATAGTAGCCGCCGGCCCAGGGGTTGTGCAGCGAGGTCTGGTCCGAACCCAGATCGACGCGGATATCCTCGGCGGCGAGCCGCTCCCACAGATCGACGATATTGCCCACGTAGGCCATCGAGACCACCTCCTTGTCACGTACGGCCTGCCGGATGCGCGGGATCAGTTCGTCGAGCGAATCGTGCAGCTCGTCGACCCACCCCTGTTCGTAACGCTTCTGCGCCGCCTTGGGGTTGATCTCGGCGATCACCGAAACCACCTTCGAGATATTGCCCGCCTTGGGCTGGGCTCCCGACATGCCGCCCAGACCCGACGAGACGAAGAGCATGCCGCGGGCATCGGTCTGCCCCGGGGCGAAGCGCTTGCGTGCGGCGTTCATCACCGTGATCGTCGTGCCGTGGACGATACCCTGCGGACCGATATACATATAGGAGCCGGCGGTCATCTGTCCGTACTGCGAGACGCCCATGGCATTCATCCGCTCCCAGTCGTCGGGTTTCGAGTAGTTGGGGATCACCATGCCGTTGGTCACCACCACGCGCGGAGCGTCGGGATGCGACGGGAACAGCCCCAGCGGGTGGCCCGAATACATGACCAGCGTCTGGTGGTCGGTCATCTCCGAGAGGTACTTCATCGTCAGCCGGTACTGTGCCCAGTTCTGGAAGACGGCGCCGTTGCCGCCGTAGGTGATCAGCTCGTGGGGATGCTGCGCCACGCGCGGATCGAGGTTGTTCTGGATCATCAGCATGATGGCCGCGGCCTGACGGCAGCGGGCCGGATACTGATCGATCGGACGCGCATACATCTCGTAGTCGGGACGCAGGCGGTACATGTAGATGCGGCCGTACTTACGCAGCTCCTCGGCGAACTCCCGGGCCAGCACGGCGTGGTGTTTGGCCGGGAAATAGCGCAGGGCGTTCTTCAGCGCCAGCACCTTCTCCTCTTCCGTGAGGATATCCTTGCGCTTGGGCGCATGGTTGATCTGTTTGTCATAGGGTTTCGCGGCGGGCAACCGGTCCGGAATCCCCGCGCGAATGTCATTCTGAAACTCTTCCAGTGTCATATCGGTTCTATCGTTTTTGCGTTGTTTTTTCTGTTTTTTCAGCGGTTCTCCGGAACGTCTTCACCCGCTTCCCGGCTCCCGGCTCCTCGATCATTCGGCTGCCCGGAGTGCCGGATAACGGCCCAACGCCCCGCTCAGTCGTTCGGTGCACCCGGTAACGTTCCAACTCCCCGTTCAGTCATTCTGTGCGCCCGGTAACGTTCCAACTCCCCGTTCGGCCGCCCGGAAATGGCTCGACGCTCCCGTTCGGCCGCCCGGAAATGGCTCGACGCTCCCCGTCCGGCCGCCCGTTATCCGATCTTCTGCTCGACGATCTCGATCACCTCCTTCTCGAGCCGCTCGGCCTCGGCGGCAATCGCATCGGCCTCGGCCACCAGTGCCGCAGCCTTCGTGCGGTCCTTCAGCCCGGCGGCGTTGATCCGCACGTTGAGACGCGCCCCGTAGACGGCACTCCGGGCGGCCAGCGCCCCGACACCCGCATCCGATACCGAATTGGGGTTGCCCTCGGCGGCCATCGCCCGCACGATCGGGAAGACCGCCAGCGAGGCCCGCATCGTACGCAGCGGCACCTCCGTGGCGTAGAGCGTTGCCTCCTGCAGCGCGGCACTGCGGGCCGCCTTCTCCTCGTCGGTCGACTTCGGCATGGCGAAGACCGCCATGATGCGGTTGAAGGCCGCCGTATCCTCATCCACCAGGTGCAGCAGCTCCTGCATCACCACCTGTCCCTTCTCGGCCCAGTCGGAGAACTCCTCCCAGCGGTCGTCCCAGCCGGGCTTGTGCGACGAGAGGTTGGCCACCATCGTGCCCAGCGCCGCACCCAGCGCCCCCATGTAGGCCGAAATCGAGCCGCCGCCCGGAGCCGGCGATTCGCTGGCCGTCTCCTCGGCAAAGCCCTTGCACGTCATGTCGATCAGCCGCTTTTTGCGGTCCTCGGCCTCGAGCAGGTATTCGATCACCTTCTCCTCGGGCTTGAAGGGCTTCAGGTCGTCGAGCCCCATCGACTTGACGGCCAGCCGGACGATCTCCTCCTCGGCGATCCCCACCGAACGGTGCTGCTTGCGCAGGAAGTACTTGCCCGCCTCGATGAGAGCCCGTTTCGGAACCAGCCCCACGATCTCCGTACCCGTGACGCGCACGCCGCGGGCATCGGCCTTGCGGCACACCTCGTCGAAGGCCACGTGCAGCGGCGTGACGGAGATGTCGGTGATGTTCATCGAGACCTGGGCGATGCCATACTCCTCGATGAACCAGCCGATGGCCTTCGTGGCCTTCAGCGTACCGGGCTGCATGACGGGATTGCCGTCGGCATCCTTTACCACCTTGCCCGTGATGGGATTCCCCTCGCGCACCGGACGCCCCTTCTCGCGCACGTCGAAGGCGATGGCGTTGGCACGCCGCGTGGAGGTCGTATTGAGGTTGAAGTTCACGGCGATCAGGAAGTCGCGCGCACCGACGGTCGTGGCGCCCGTGCGGGCCACCTCCTCGTCGTAGGGGCGCGCCCCGAAATCGGGAGCCGTCTCCTCGTGGGCCAGCTTCTCGGGCAGCGCCTCGTACTCGCCGGCGCGGCAGACGGCCAGATTCTTCCGCTCGGGGCGGAAGGCCGCCGCTTCGTAGCAGTAGGTCGGGATGCGCAATTCGTCGGCGATGCGCCGGGCCAGCTCCCGCGACAGGGCGACACACTCCTCGAGCGTGATGCCCGCAATGGGGATCAGCGGCAGGACATCCGTCGCGCCCATGCGGGGGTGAGCTCCCTTGTGGTGGCGCATGTCGATCCGTTCGGCGGCCCGCTTCACACCGGCGAAGGCCGCCTCGACCACCGCCTCGGGACTCCCGACGAAGGTCACCACCGTACGGTTGGTCGCCTCGCCCGGGTCGACGTCGAGCACCTTGACCTCGGCGGCCGATTCGATGGCCTCCACGATTTGCCGAATCACCTCTTTGTCGCGTCCCTCGCTGAAGTTGGGAACGCACTCCACGATACGTTTCTGCATAAATTTGTGCATTTAGGGTTCTTATGCTTCAAATATACGAATTTTTCGGGATTTTTCCGATAAAAGCATAGCAAAACGATGCGTTCCGCCGAAAAACAGAAAGGGCCGTCCGCCCGAAGGCGAACGGCCCGAAGCATGCAGCCGGAGACGGAGGCGGTCTGCGAGGTCCTTCGGGGATGCTCCCCCCGGAGAGCCTTCGCGCCGCACCGCCGCGTCGTTTACCGAAGGTGCGTTATTTGCCGAAGGTCAGCACCACGCCCGCCGTGCACCACAGTCCCGGCAGCGGAATGCCGCCCAGATCGCAGTAGCGCGTATCGGCCAGGTTCGAAGTGTCGACATAGAGGCGGCACCACCCCTTCTCCCACGTCAGACGGCCGTCCAGCAGGAAGTAGGGCTTGTAGTCGCGCACCTCGGTCACCGAGGCATTTCCCGGCTCGGGATAGGCCGTATAGCTGCCGTTGCGGTCGTAGACCGAACCGGTCAACGCCAGCGACATTCGCCGCAGGAAGTGCACCTCGACGGCCACGGCCGCCTTGTGGCGCATGAAGTCCATGGCGCTCTTGGCGATGATGTCGGCGTTGCGGTCGTTCGAGATGTAGCCGTACGAAAGCGTCACGCGCCGCAGGAAGCCCTCCGTGACGGCATAACCGCCCGACAGCTCCAGCCCGAACGTATTGAGCCGGCTCGACTGTTCGGAGTGCCACTTCCCGCGCCACGCCTCGGGGCTCTCGGGCGAATCCTCGTACCAGACCCAGTCGATGATGTCGCGCCCGAGGCGGTAGTAGCTCTGCAGGCCGACGTTCCAGCTGCCGCGCGTGTAGCTGGCGCCGAGGCGGAACGTCACGGCGTGTTCGGGTGTCAGGTCGAGGTTGTTGATCTGCGCCGGCGAGGAGTAGTAGAGGTCCGTGAAGGTCGGCAGCCGCATCGACTGCCACGCCCCCGCCTCGAGACGGAGCCCCTCAACCGGGTTGTACCCACCGGCAACGCTCCACAGCGCCGACGTTCCGTAGGGCGTCAGGCTCGCACCGCCCGACAGCGCCACGTCGAAACGCCGCCACGACCAGGCGTGACGCACCCAGACGTTGCCCGTATGGCGGGCCTTGGCGCGCGTGTAGTGGCCGTGGGGAACCGACAGCGGCTCGCCCAGATTCGTACTATAGATGTGGTTGAAGGCCCAGTCGCCGCCCACGGTCGTCGTACCCCACGCCCAGTTGCAGTCGGCCCAGAGTTTGCCGCCGGCGTTGTCCGTATTGTGGCGGTTGAGGGCCGTGCCGCGCTTCCAGTCGTAGCGGTCGAAGTTCTTGCGGTAGCTCACGGCCGCGCCCAGCGAAAAGCGCCCCACGCTCCGCGTCCAGCGCAGCGAGGCCAGGGCCGTCGAGGTATGCTCCCACTGATCGGGATTGTAGGCGGCGTAGAAGCCGTTCGAACCGAAATCGCGGTCCTGCCATCCGGCCTGGAGGTCGAAGAATCCGGCCCGGCCGCCGTCACAGGTCGCCCGCACGAAGGTATTCCAGTTCGAGAAGTCGGTATTGTGGCGGTAGCCGTCGCTGCGGCGGTACGAGGCCGCCCCGAACACCAAAAAACGGCCCGACGTGACCGCCCCCGAGAGGTTGCCGTAGCCGTAGCCATACTGGCCGCCCGAACCCTCGAAGCGCAGATAGGTCGGACGCAGCGGCGCCGTGCGGATATTGACCGCCCCGGCGTAGGCCCCTACGCCCGGCACGCCGTCGATGAGTTCGACGCCCGAGATGCAGTCGATGTCGACCGGCAGGGCGTGCGACTGGTGGCCGGTGCGGGCATCCGTGAAGTCGATGCCGTTGAGAAGAATCATGGTTTGGTCGAAAGAGCCTCCCCGTACGTAGATGTCGGCCTGCGCTCCCCTTCCGCCGCGTTCGCGGACATCGACCGAAGGCGTGAGGCGCAGGGCGGTCTCCAGCGTCTGGACAGGCGCCGCGGCCTGAGCCTTTCGATCGAAAAGCGGAGTGTGCGACTGGGCGTTGCGCGTAGGAGCCGTCTGACTCCCCGTGACCCCGACTTCGCGGATCTGCAGCGTCTTCAGGACGGCAGTCGAGTCGGCAGTCTGTGCGGATGCCTCTTGCGTCGCAAGCAGCAGGATCGACATCCCGACAGCGAGCACCCCGATCGTCACACTGCGGTGCATGCTCGCAAAGGCCGACCAGCCCTTGCGGTCCCAGCGCCGCCAGCGTGCCCCGCGAGGGGTCATCTGTACCTGGATGTGTTCCATAAATGGTTGAAAATTTGGGTTAATAAAACATGTTGTCTCCGGCCGGCGGCCCGGGGTCCGGCTGCTGCGCCCCCCGCCGACCGGCGACAAAGGTAATCATTTCGGGCAAATAAAAAAGCGGCCCCGAGGGTCGCTTTTTCAGTTCCGTGCCGTATGCGGCTCGCTGTCAGGGGTTCCCGCCGGTTTGATTTTACCGGAAAAGAGCCTCGACCTTCGAGACCACGTCGTCGACCGACGGCTCGAGCGGGAAGACATGGCTCGGTTTGAGATACCACAGGTCGTTGTGCTCCTTGAAGTGCTCCTCGCCGCCGCCCGTGATGTTGAGCATGATCGTCGCGTCGCGCTCGACCTTGCCGGCGTTCACCGCGTTGATCAGCGACGCCAGCGCCACGCCCGCCGCCGAGTAGATATCGATTCCCTCGAGCTCCTTGAAGAGCTTGCGGGCCTTGCGCGCCATGGCGTTCGTCACGGCGAAGATCTCGCCGTTGGTCGCCTTCAGCGCATCGAACAGGCCGCCCGAAAGGCTGTAGGGGGGCTTGCGGTTCGAGAGCACCTTGGCGTCGATGATCTCCGCATCGCGGCGCGCCTTGTCGTCGTCGTAGTGGAGCATCTTGCGCGACGAGGCCTGCCAGGCGTCGAACATCGGCACGAACGGCGCATTCTGCGACACCATCAGCCGCATGAGGTTCTTGCCGTAGCGGCCGTCCTCGATCAGACGCAGGTTGGCCTCCCAGGCGGCAATGGCACCCGTGCCGCTGCCCACGGCCTGGAAATAGTAGTCCGGGATGCGGCCGATGGTCGTCACGGCCGACAGCACCGTACAGGCCATGCCGTCGCGGCGGGCGATGTTCTTCGCGCCGCCCTCGGCATAGAACCCTTCGCCCTTCAGGGCGATGTCGCTCAGGTGGATGGCGTCGAAGTAGTCGCCGCCGGCCGCACACGAGATCAGCTTCACGCAGGGATTCAGCGGCTTTTCGAACCACAGCGCCCCGATGTTGTCGTAGGGCACCGACAGCAGCAGCTTGATGTTGTTGTCCGAGCAGACCTTGGCGAAGGCGCGGGCCGTGTTGCCGGCCGATGCGACCACCAGCACGCGCTGCTCATCCTCGGCCGCACGTCCGCACACCGAGTAGGCCTCCGTCTCCTTGAACGAGCAGGTGGTCATCGTGGCGCCGATGGCCGGATAGTAGCCGTTGAAGGTGATCCAGAGGTTCTCCAGTCCGAGGTGCTTGGCAAGCTCCTTGCTGCGGTAGGTCACCGGGGCCGACGACCCCTGCAGCATCCGCCGTACGGGCATCCAGTCGGCATAGCGGTAGAGCCCCCACTCGGCGGGCTTCACCTCGAGCTGTTTCTTGGCATACCGCGCCCGGATCAGCGACGGCTCCTTGCACTGCGGGTCGGAGAGCATCCAGCCCGTATCCTCGAACTGGCGGCCCGTAGCCACGCATTCGAGCGTATAAGAGGTAGGTTCGAATTTTTCCATGTATCTTGTTTTCGTTTTGTTTTCGTGTCGGGGGGTCAGGACATCCGCGTCTTGAAATCCTCGTAGCCGAATTCGCGGACGATCTGCACGCGTCCGTCGCGGTGGACGATGACGATCGACGGGTGGTGCACGCCGTTGAACATCGTCGTCTTGACCATCGTATAGTGGATCATGTCCTCGAAGACGATGCGCTCGCCCACCTTCAGTTCATGATCGAAGACCCAGTCGCCGTAGAAGTCGCCGGCCAGGCAGCTCGTGCCGCCCATGCGCCACCCCTTCTCGCCCGGCTCGGGATCGCGCGCGCCGACGATGGCCGGCTTGTAGGGCATCTCGAGACAGTCGGGCATGTGGCAGGCGAACGAGACGTCGAGCATCGCCGTGCGCACACCGCCGTTCTCGACGATATCCTCCACCGTCGAGACCAGATAGCCCGTGCGCCACGTGAAGGCGCTGCCCGGTTCGAGGATCAGCCGCAGATTCGGGTGGCGCTCCTTGAAGGCGCGCAGCAGGTCGATCAGATCGTCGCAGTCATAGTCGACGTGGGTCATCAGATGGCCGCCGCCCATGTTGAGCCACTTCACGCGGTCGAGATACTCGCCGAAGCGCAGTTCGACGGCCTCGAGGGCCAGCCGCAGGTGTTCGGGACGCGACTCGCACAGCACGTGGAAGTGCAGCCCCTCGATCCCCTCGGGCAGACCGCCCTGAGCGGCCAGCTGTCCGGCCGTGACGCCCAGCCGCGAACCCGCGACACAGGGGTTGTAGAGATCGGTCTCGACGGGCGAATACTCGGGGTTGATCCTCAGGCCGCACGAGAGGCCGTTGATCAGCGCCCGCTGTCCGAAACGTTCGAACTGCGCCACGGAATTGAACGTAATATGGCTGCTGCAGCGCAAGATTTCGTCGATATTGTGGTCGGTGTAGACGGGTGCATAGGTGTGGGCTGGACTGCCGAACTCTTCGTAGACGAGTCGGGCTTCGGCGGCCGAGGAGGCCGTGGCTCCGTCGGAGTGGCGCGCCAGTTCGGGGAAGATGCTCCACATGGCGCAGGCCTTCAGGGCGACGATGATCTCCGCACCGGATTCGCGGCGTACGCGGTCGATCAGGGCCAGATTCCGGTCGAGCAACGTCTCGTCGAGGACGTAGCACGGGGACGGCAGTTTCAGAAAGTCAATCATCGAGCGATTTTCAATTGGGGATAACACCTTGAGTCATCCGCAGTCCGGCAGATTTCGTCCGCCCGCACAACAGATGCGGTCAAAGCAGTTGCAAAAATAGAAAATTCATCGTGAAAACCCTACGTCGCTGGTCAACTTTTCCCCGAAATAGGTATTTATACGTAGCGGTCGGCGACGGCTTTGGCGGGAAACGGACGGGGCGGCGGCGGAGAGTTGCGGCGGGAGGTCGACGGATGATACAGACGGCTGCGACCGGAAGGTGTCAGACGGCCGTTTCGGCGGGCGGCTGACAGGGCGGCAGTTCGGGCAGCAGCTCGGGCGGCAGCTCGGGCGGCGGCTCGGGCGGCGGAGAGTTGCGGCGAAGGACCGACGGATGATACAGACGGGAGCAACCGCGAGATTCCAGACGGCGGGGCGGCGGGCGGAGAGAGGCCCGCACCCGGCCGGATCCGCTTACTCGGCTTCGCGGTAGACGATCCCCTGCAGGGCGTCGTCCGAATAGACATGCAGGCTGTGGCCCGTATCGCTCAGACAGGTGATACGGTGAAGGTGGTTGTCGAAACGTCCGGGAGAACCGAGGGCGAAGAACCCCTCGGGATGGTCGACGATCTGCTCGCCGATCCGGCGGACCCGATCTCCGGAGAGCTTCTCGAAGAGCTCGACCCGGAACACGCCGTCGGCAAAGTGGTAGCCGGCAAAGGCGGGATGGCCGTGGATGGTGGTCGTATTACCCCGCTTCCAGCTCATGATGATCGCCTCCCAGTGCGTGTGCGGGCAGCGTCCCACGTAGCTGCGCACGTAGTGCTGGTCGGAATAGCGGTCGAACGAATCGAGCGGATGGTGTGCCAGCCAGTCCATCACGTAGCTCCGGATCCGCTCGCCGGTCTGCTCGCAGAGCGGGCCGTCGTTGGCAAGGGTCAACAGGGTATTGAAAAACGGGGTGTAATCCGTACGGGTGTCGCACGGTTCGTCGCAACGGGTGGCGAAGATGGTCGTTCCGCAGGTTTGCATGTTCAAATCATTTAGAGGTTTTCGCCCGCAAAAATAGCGGATCGGCACGCTCCTGCGGTCAGTAGAAATACCTAATTTGCAGCCGGCGTCCACCGGCGGAGGCTTCAATCGGGGTCGGTCGGGGGTCGGTGTGGAGCCGACGACCATCCGATCAAAGTGGCTTCAGGTTCATGCGGCCGGGCAAAACGGCATGCGCCCGGCCAAGGTGGTGTTCATACGCCCGGTTCAAGAGGATTCATGCGCCCGGTTCAAGAGGATTCATGCAGCCGGGCCCCTCAGCGACGGGCTCAGCGGGAGGATCAGCGAACTGTCCAGCGAATAGTGCTGCGGGCAGCCCGGCGGGCGTTCAACGGACAGCTCAGCGAACAGCGCATCAGGCAGCTCAGCGGGCAGTCCAGCGGGTGGCTCAGCGGGCGATGCAGATGCTCACGCGGTTGCGCTCTACCTCGGCGAAAGGCTGTACGGTGTCGCCCTTGCCCTCGGCGTGAATCCGTTCGGCGGCAATACCGGCCTTCCGGAGCGCTTCGGCCACACGTGCGGCACGCTGCTCGGAGAGGCGCTGGTTGATAGCCGCCGTTCCGGTGGCCGCATCGGCATAGCCCGTCACCTCGACCCGGACCTCGGGATGGGTCTTCAGGAAGTCAACCAGTGCGTCGATCTTCGGCTGCTCCGAGGAACGGATCTCCGACGAATTGATCCGGAAGAAGAGCTCCTGACGGATCTCGGCCGGACGCTCCGGTTCGACATGCTGCACCGTCTGCGGCTGCTGCTCGACGGTCTCGGGCTTCGTGGCCGGGGTCTCGGCCGGCGCCTCCTCGACGGGGGCGGTCCGCACCGGCGTCACGGCGGCCGGAACGGCTGCGGGGGCCTTGCGTCCACACTTGCCGAAGCGGAAGGTCAGTCCGGCCAGGGCGTTGAACTGCCAGTCGACGTTGCCGGCCTTCTTCGAGTTGTACTTGTCGGAGAGCAGGTTGGAGTTCACCTCGACGCCCAGCGAAACCACCTCCGAAAGACGGAAGTCAACCCCGACACCCAGTCGCCCGGCCACGAAGGCCCGGCTCCCGGACCAGATGTACTCGAGGCGGTAGCCCGCATCGTTCAGCGAGTTGGCCTCGTCGTTGTTGAAGGCTCCGTTGAGCCCCACACCGGCAAACAGGTAGGGATTGACCGTCCGCCGGGGGTTGAAACGCCCGAAGAGGTTGGCCAGATCGAGCGTCACGTCGACATTACCCTGCAGGTAGTTGTACGAATAGACCGTCTCGGGCTGCACCCAGGCCCCCTTGCTCTGCCAGCCGCTCACGCCGAAGCGAAGCCCCCAGATGGGCGTAAAGCGATAACCGGCCGAAAGGGCCGCCGCCGGCGAGAGAAGCTGGTCGAAGCCGACCTCACCGACCGTATGGCCCACACCTCCCTGAATCTGGAGAAACCAGTGGGGATTGAATTCGCTCTTCTCAGGCCGTTGCGCCTCCTGCGCAACCACGGGACCCGCCAGCATCAGCAGGGCCCCGACGCCACATAACATCCATTTTTTCTTCATACTTGTCTCTGGATTAAAGATTAGACTAACAAATATAACAAAAATGTATCATTTATGGCACTACCTCCATCGAAAAACACCCTCCGGCCGGCAATTCTGCCACAAAAAAAGGGCAACCCTCAACGGATTGCCCCCACGTATCGCTACGAAAAGGATCAGACCTCGATGTCGACATCGAAGAGCTCGTGCCAGGGCAGCCCCTGCGGACCGAGCTCGGCCAGGAACGGATCGGGATCGAACTCCTCGACGTTGAAGACGCCGGCTCCGCGCCACAGCCCCTTGGCCCACATCGCGGCACCCAGTGCGGCCGGGACACCCGTCGTGAACGACACGGCCTGCGTACCGGTCTCCTTGTAGGCCTTCTCGTGGTCACAGTTGTTGTAGATATAATAGGTGTGCTCCTTGCCGTCCTTGATACCGCGGATCCGGCATCCGATCGAGGTCTGGCCGTGGTAGTTGGCACCCAGCGACTTCGGATCGGGAAGCACCGCCTTGAGGAACTGGATCGGGACGATCTCGACGCCGTTGTAGAGGATCGGGTCGATCCGCGCCATGCCGATATCCTGGATCACGCGCAGGTGGGTCAGATACTCCTTGCCGAAGGTCATCCAGAAGCGGGCCCGCTTGATCGTCGGATAGTTCTTCACCAGCGACTCGAGCTCCTCGTGGTAGATGACGTACGACTCGCGCTCGCCGATCTCGGGATAGTGCAGCGGACGGTGGATCTCGTGCGGCTCGGTAACGACCCACTGGCCGTTCTCATAGTAACGGCCCTTCTGGGTCACCTCGCGGATGTTGATCTCGGGGTTGAAGTTCGTGGCGAAGGCCATGCCGTGGTTACCGGCGTTACAGTCCACGATATCGAGGTAGTGGATCTCGTCGAAGTGGTGTTTGGCGGCATAGGCAGTGAAGATGGCCGTCACGCCCGGGTCAAAGCCGCAGCCGAGGATGGCCGTCAGTCCGGCAGCCTTGAAGCGATCCTGGTAGGCCCACTGCCACGAATACTCGAAATGGGCCTCATCCTTGGGCTCGTAGTTGGCCGTATCGAGGTAGTTGCAGCCGCACTCGAGGCAGGCGTCCATGATCGTCAGATCCTGATACGGGAGCGCCACGTTGACCACGATGTCGGGCTTGAAGGCCCGGAAGAGTTCGCACAACTGCGGCACGTTGTCGGCGTCGACCTCGGCGGTCTGCACCCGGTTGCCTCCGATAGCCGCGGCAATGGCATCGCATTTGGACTTGGTTCGGCTGGCCAGCATCACCGCCGTGAAGACCGGATTGGCAGCGATCTTCTGGGTCACGACCGTTCCGACACCTCCGGCTCCGATAATCAGTGCTTTACACATAGGTATAAAAGGTTTAAAAGTGAATCTTCGGTTTAACCGACTACAAAATTATCTTTTTATTCGAGCAAAACAAAATCGGGGCATGAAATTTCGACAACGAATCGTGCGGCGTGGTGTCGGGAGCCTTTGGAAGGGGGTTTGGACGCTTTTTTCTCGAAAAAATCGGGTCGGGGTATTGGAAATTAAAAATAAATCCGTACATTTGCACCACCAAAACGGAGAGATCCCTTTTGGTGCCGGAGAATCCGTAGCTCAGTAGGTAGAGCACAACACTTTTAATGTTGGGGTCCTGGGTTCGAGCCCCAGCGGGTTCACTCCTTATCCGGACAAATCCGGACAGAATTCCGCCAAACCTCGCAAAATCAACGTTTTGCGAGGTTTTTTCATTTCTGGATTCAGCCATTTTCGGACATCGAAAAGCCAATTTCCGACAAATTCCAGTGACCAAATCGTGACCTTTTTTTGTTTACCAATTTTAGGTCACCAGAAGTCGCAAATTGGCCCCCTTTTGTCGCCTTTTGTCTGTGCCGCACAAATCTCATTTACAACTACTTAATTTAACTTTGTAATTCTAAAAATGGGATTATGAGAAACACATTCAAAGTACTCTTTTTCGTAAAGAGAAACGCGGTCAAAAAGACCGGGAAAGCGCCGATTATTGCACGCATTACCGTCGATCAGGCCAAGACTCAGTTCTACACTCAGTTGGAAATCGCCCCTGATCAATGGGATGTACCTCGGGGAAAAGCTACCGGAAGAGGCCCGGAAGCACAGCAAATCAATTCGTTACTGGACGACATCCGGATGGCTGTCCAGAAGCAATACCACTCGTTGCTCGAAACGGACGGCTATGTCACGGCCGAGCGAGTCAGAGACGCCTACCTGGGAAAAACCGAAAAAACACGCACCATTCTCGAATTCTTCGAACAGCACAACGAGCAGTATCTCCAGAAGGTGAAGATGGATCCGACCAACAAAACCTACTGGCGTTACGAGCTGACCAGGCGCCGGCTCGAAGAGTTTATCAAATACAAGTATTCCGTATCGGACATGCCGCTGAAGGATATCAACGTCCTGTTCGTCGAGAATTTCCTGCTCTTCAACGAAAATGTCCACGGCTGCAACCACAACACGGCCATGAAATTCGTCCAGCGGCTCCGCACCGTGGTCAATTTCGCCAAGAATACGGGTATGCTCTTCGTTGATCCCTTCGGAAACTTCAAGGTCAAGTTCGAACGAACCGACCGCGGGTATCTGACCATGGAGGAGATTATGGCCATCTACCACCACACGTTCCCTTCCCGACGGCTTGAACAGGTCCGCGACCTGTTTATCTTCAGCTGCTTCACGGCACTCTCCTATATCGACGTCTGCGAGCTGCAGCCCGATGACATCAGCACCGGTTTCGACGGCAACCTCTGGATCATCCGCAAACGGCACAAGACCAAGGTGACGGCATCAATCCGTCTGTTGGATATTCCGATTGCCATCCTGAAAAAGTACAAGGGAAAGCTCCCCAATGGAAAACTGCTGCCCGTAATCAGCAACCAGCGGGTGAATGACTACCTGAAGGAGATTGCCGCCATGTGCGGAATAAACAAGCGACTGACCTTCCATATGGCAAGGCACAGCTGCGCGACCTCGGTGCTGCTGGCCAACGACGTACCCATCGAAACCGTCTCGAAGATTCTCGGTCATACGAATATCCGCACCACGCAGATCTACGCCAGAATCACCGACCGCAAAGTCAGCAAGGACATGGAGATGCTCTCTCAGAAACTCGACCATGCAGGTATCCGGAAACGTCGCAGAGCAAGCGCAATATAAAGCAGAATATATTGATTATATTACACGGCGATTCAATATGTCAAGAACCGAATACAAACTAAAACTATTCTTGATATAAATCTCATAACAGAATATAAAACAATAAAATAAGAATATAATGAGTGCACGCGAAATAGAATTCGGATCAATCACCATCGATGCGGAAAACAACCACGTCACAGTTACATGCTCACAGGATGGAACCGTCTGGATGACCGAAACGGAGATTGCCCGGCTCTTCGGGTTTTTCCCCGTGGCCATCAGAAACAATATCCGGGCAATCTATAAAGATAAACGGATGAATGAATACCGCACGCATCAAATTACCGGACGCAGCGATCTCTACAGTCTGGAGATGATTGCCGCCCTCTCGTTCCGGGTGCGCACCATGGAATCCGAAGCATTTCGGGAATGGCTGCTTTATCGGCCCCAGCACAAAATGGTCGTCATGCAGATCGAATCAGATGAACTTTGTCCGGTGAGTTAATCCCTCACACTACCCGATAGAAAAGAGCAATTCCATCACGGAATTGCTCTTTTTGTTTAACCGGCGAATCAGGATAGAACCACGCTCTTCTATCCGACCTGCGGGGTGAAGTTTTTACATTTACAGTGCTATTTTAAATCAGAGAGGTTGAATACGGATCCAAAGAAAGGACCTAAGGACTATCGATTATTTAGATTTTTTATAGTGGACAACAAAATAAATGAGAAGACTTATAGAATTGACAGGAACATCGTTACGGGCTTGTATTGATCGAAAAACAAAAATCACTATCTTTGAAAGATCCGAGAGCCTGTTCCCGGACACTTTTTGTAACCCGGTCCGTACAACTTTGCATCACTGACTAAAACTTGTTAAAAGCAATGTACCGTAAAATATCTTTAGCCCTCTTAATCCTGATTTGTTACGGATGCAATCATATTCGGACAACAAGATACAATCTTGATTTTGAATATACCACAGATGCAAACCTGCCCACACAATGGGGAATACCGGATAAATCCTATCATGGATATGCGTCAGAACTGGATTCCAAGCAAAAGAGGTCTGGAAGATATAGTCTGCGCATGAGTCAAATCGATCCGGAGAAAAGCGGGTGGGCGATATTTTATCAAAGTCTTCCCGCTTCAATGATCCAGGGTAAAACCGTAGAATTAAAAGGTTGGATTAAGACAAATCAGCTGACAGATGGATTTGCCGATTTATATTTAGAAGAATATGAGCATATCAATTACAATAATTTTCCCATAGATACGCTAAACCGAGGCGTCCGCAATTCATCCGACTGGACACAAATTGTCATAAAAAAACAGTTTGACGACCATGCTTCCTACATCGAATTTGGCGGTATCATGAAAGGGCGTGGAGAGGCTTGGTTCGACAATCTGGAAATAAGCATTGACGGAATCCCTCTCCGGGATACGATCCAGCCCTCCCCCAAAATTCGTTTGACACGCAAGGACAAGCAAGAGTTGCGGAAATATCTCCATCCGATCCGGACGGTTGCCCCCGACGCAACGGACACGAATGACCTGAACGTTCTCAAAGAGTTGATTGGAGAGAGTTCGGTTGTGGCTCTTGGTGAAAACACGCACGGATCCAGTGAGATATTCCGGTTGAAAGATCGCTTCATCCGCTATATGGTTGAAGAGCTGGGATTTGACGTCTTCTCCATTGAGGCGGATATGCCAAAAGCATACCCATTGAACGGCCTCATCCAAGATGGTGAAGGTGACCCGATACCGTTAATTTGCAGGATGGGCATGTGGATATGGTGTACGGATGAAATGCTGTCGTTAGTCAACTGGATGAAAAAATACAACGACCGGAAGCCAAAGTCGGAAATAAGCTTCACGGGATTTGACATGCAAAGTGTCGAAGGCTCCGTTGAGAATCTTAAAACGGCTTTTAAAGACGACAATTTGTCGTCGCAACTGATTGACCGCATTGAGGATGCATTAACAAAAGTATTAAGCTATTCCTCGATCGGGAATCCTCAAATCGATGCTGAAATTGCTTCGACCATCGAACGGGAACTGTCCAAAATCGATGAACGCATTAACAAATTACCCGATGACAAGGAGAGAAAAGAATGGCTGCATCAGAACGTAACGCTCATCCGACAGTTCCTTGGGCAAGGACCGCTCGCATGGCGTGATCGGTGTATGGCGGATAACATACTCTGGATAAAGCGTCAGGAACCCTCATCCCGTATCATGATCTGGGCGCACAACGGACACATTGAAAGATGTTCAGGCAAGATGGGTGGATATCTGAACGATGCCCTGGACTCGGATTACACAAATTTCGGTTTTACCTTTTATGACGGAGTCTATACAGCTCTAAACAGAGATGGCAAAGGTTATGTCCAGAAGGCAACGACAGCAACGACAGCCTATCCCGGTACTGTCGAATACATCCTGGAACAACTCGACGAACCGATTTTCATACTCGACCTGAAGAAAATGCGGGAAGAGGGGGCGCCCGCCCTCGCATGGATTGACGATCTGTCGTTCCGGCATGTCGGAGCCATCAAGGTTGATAATGAGTTCCCGGACAAAAAAATTACGGAAAGGTTCGACTATTTGGTCTTTATACGAGAAACATCTCCGTCGCACCTGTTTTGGATGAGATCGGCCGGTGCTCGATCCGGATTTTCTGAGAAATAACCCTTCAGCTCGGCGGGTTGAAGCAGGCCTCGCAGGCCATATCAGGAATAATGAAATAACGATATCAGCCGGCTTGAACTGCGGGAATTGTTCGCGCAGTTTCACCAGGATGTCGTCATTGAGCGCATTGACCGTGCGTTCGTATTCTCGGCGCGTCACGGTATCGGCCGAAAGATCATCGAAAAACTGCCGAACCTGGCGGCAAATAGACTCCTGGTGGGCTTTGGAGATGGACTTCTCGTAGAAAGTTCGGCCAGCCTGGCTGAATCGGATCCTGAGCGTCAAGAACGAACTCACGGCCTATCTTTCAGCCATGGAAGAGGCCGGATATGGCTCCTATTGGAAGCAGAAGATTGAGCCCAAACTGCTGAAAAGCATGGCCGATTATGCCATCAGCCCCGGGTTTCTCGATGATATCCATTTGGAAATCAATGCACTGTCCGGACCAGAGCCTCCGGACAACGAATATCCCAAAACCTATGTACTGGACATCGGCAACGCCTTCAATCTTCTGGATAAGACCTTCTGCACAACCTACCTGCTTCTGGACCGGGAGATGGCCAAAAAGTTTCGCATCGATTTCATCCTGGTCTACATCCACGAAAACCTCCATCGGCTCCGGATTTCACCCAAGACCATGCAGCGTCTGGAGGAGTTGAAACGGTCGAACGAATTTTATCGCAGGAATGAAGCGATGGCCGAAAAATTCGGAGAAGGGTTGAATGAGGCATTTGTCGTCGCGGCCGAATCCTACATCTCCCGCCGGCTCGGCCTTAAAACAACGTCCGACGTCCATACGGAATTTACGACCTATTGCAACGGAACGCTCGTGCTGGCTCCTGTTCTGTACGCTCATCTGCCGGAAAAAGACAGCGACGAAACCTTCGATGCATTCATCAACCGCCTGTTCGACGAAACGATCCAGTCAGCCGGGCAGATCCAGGCTCAGCATGATCTCGCGGTAAAGGCGATTCAGGCCGACTGAAACCGGCAGCGCTCAAAGCGTGACGGCCAGCGTCAACAGGAGTTCCCGCCCGCGCAGCCGGTAGTGATAGCGGTAGGTATTGATCGAACGGTAGATCGAATAGCTGTACGAATTCTGATTCAACGCATTGCGCAGGCTCAGCTCAAACCGCAGGGTCTTGAACCGGCAGGTGATGCCCAGATCCAGCAAGGCCATCGTCTTGCTCAGATCGCGGGTCAGATCCCGCTTCACGATGTCCGTCGAGGCGGACAACTCCAGAAGCTCCACCGGTGTGATCTTCAGGGCGACCCGATGCACCTGCGACCAGTAGCTGCTTTGAACGTCCCCGTAGCTCAAGAAGGTCCGGCCGATCTCCCCCGAGTAATCCAGTTCGACGTACCGGCAGGGCTGCGCCGCCAATACGGGCGAGATCCCGACGCTCTGCCAGTCGTACGTCGTCATCAAACCGTTCTGCACGGCCTGCTGCCGGCTCCACAGATACTGCCCGCTCAGCGAAACCTTCGTCTTGACGGACTCGAGGTATTTGGTGACAGCGAGCTGCGCCGTCGCACGATGGGTGTTGTTGGGCATGGAGAGGCTGGTCGACTGAATCAGGTCCGATGACACGGTCTGCGACGAGAGTACGTTGTGGTGCTCCCGGCGGTAGGTGACGTCGGCCCGCACGAACCACATCTCCAACGGAATCTTATAGTCGTAGTGCAGGTTTGCCTGCAACGACCGCGTGTCCTGCAAAATGCCGGAGCCAAGCTGCCGGGTCGTATGGTCGGTCTGCACCGGCGAGGTCAGGAAGTCCAGCACGTCGCCAAGGTCCCGCATAAGGGCCACCCGCGTCCGGAGGACCGAACGGCTACTGACATCGTAGTTGAAATAGAGTTCCGGACAGACGGAAAAGAGGTGAAAACCGCGGCTGGCAGAGAGGATGCGGTCGCGGATGGAGAGGCCGTCCAGCCGCACGGGGATGGCGGCCCGAAAGACATACGTGCGTTTCGGATGCGTGTATTCATACCTCGGGGCAAAGGCGACGCTCCATCGGCCGCCGCGCACGTCGTTCCGGCTCTCCGCGGCATCCGGATCCGTCCGCAGATCGGTCCGGATCCAGTCGGCCGAGTAGTTCAGCGAGAGCGGAAAATAGAGGCGCGACGTCCCGATATCGCGAATCGCCAAGACAGTATGCTCCGTCCGGAGACTCAGACCGCCGGCCTGTTGACGAAGGTCCTCCCCGTCACCGGTGACGGCAAGTTCGGCTGCGGGCGTATGGCAGACCAGAAGATCCGACGTGACGCTCCAGCGCAGCCGCTCCCGACGCCAGCTCGATGAGAAACGGTTCCCCACACGGTAGTCCCGCATGGACTGCTGCTGCACGAGGGACTGTCCGTTTTCGATTGTCGGCAACCGGTTGTCCAGAAACGTCGCCCGGCCAAACAGCCGGTTTTCAAGATAGCTTTCCGCCGCATTGTTCCTGTAGACGATCGAGAAACCGGGTGCATGTTCGGTCGACTGCGAGCGGATCTCCTGATCGATGACGATATCCTCCTTCCCGTCATAAAAGAGGCGCCGGATGTCATAACCGTACCGGCTGCGGGAATAGCCGTAGTCGACCTCCCCGCGCAAGGTGGCCGTCTCGCCGAGTTTCCGGATAAAATGCAGCGAAACCTGTCGTTCGGAGGGGGATTCGTACCGGTCCCGCTCCACCGGAGGGGCCGACGCCGAGAGATCACCCATCAGCTTCCCGGCCGCGGACTCCCCGTCGGTGTCGCCGAAAAGAGAGGCCGTCTCTTCGGATGCAAAGGAGCGGATGTTGCCGATCTTCAGCGTGGCGATGGCCTGGAACCCCGGTTTGAAAAGCATGCCCGCCCCGCTGGCGCCATACAGCCAGCCATCGCCGTAGCCGACGGCACCTTCGCAGGTCCCAAAGGGTTTGAGACGGGCGCGGGGGCTCATGCGGATGTTGAGGGCCACGTCATCGGAGAAGATATCCCGATTCATGCGGACGGGCTGGTGATTGTCCAGCACCTGGACCGAATTGACATACGCGGCCGGGATGTTCGCGGTCGCCAGATTGTACTTCCCGCCCAGCAGATCCAGCCCGTCGATGTAAAAATGCGAGATCTCCCGCCCCTGGTACCGGATGCGGCCCGAGGGCTCGACGTCGATCCCCGGAAGCCGCTTCAGGGCGTCCCCCAGCGTATAGTCACCCGGAGCGGCATACGACGGGAGATGATACGACAGCGTATCGCCGCGCTGGTAGATGGCCGGGGCCCTGATGACGACCTCCTTCAGCGCCGTCGGCTTCTCCCGCATCGTGAGGCGGCACGTCTGGGAGCGGTTCAGGATCTCCCGTTCGACGGGCTCGCAGCCCATCGATTCGGCAATCAGCCGGACGGTTCGGGCCTCCGTGCGGAAGGAGATCTGGAAATGGCCCCCGCTGGAGATGGCATAGGCCAGGACGGTGCTGTCGGCGCAGACCCGAACGATCGCACCGTCGATGCCCCTGCCGGAGGCATCTTCAAGCTGCCCCTCCACCCGGGTCTGGGGACAAGCAACGCCTGCCAGAAAGAGAAACATGAGCGTAAGAAACAAACGCATGGCCGGTCGCATCATGACACAGAATCAGTCGCCTCACTCCAGCTCCAGAGGGGTGTAGCCGTTCGGACGGAGCCGCAGCTGCACCCCGTTGACCAGAATCGTGTTCGAGCCGTCGCCGCCCTTCTGCACCACCACGTCACTGATCGATTCCAGCGGGATGTTCCCCATGGGATCGGCCTCGAAGCGGTTCTTGCTCCGGATAAACCGCCCGCGCTCGACGGTCACCGGATGGGGCACGTCCGGCAACACGATCGGCAGGGTGCCCTTCCGGAAGGTGATGGCCTCAAAGCAGTGGATCTGCTCCGTATCGCAGGCCCGCATCACCAGCCCCGGCAGCCCGCCGAATTTCCAGGGCCCGAAGCTTGCCGGGATCTCCGGAGCGTACCATACGACCCATTTCCGGCCTCCGTATTCGCCCGTCGCCCGCTTGCAGACGTACCCGCAGACGGTGGCCGTCTCCGCGTCCAGAGTCCAACGGATCGGATGGAGCTTTTCCCGATACACATAATGGTCGGGCGGTATGACGCTGTAGACGGTGATCTCCCCCTGCGGGTAGTTCTGCAGGACGGTCTGGTCGAAATAGAGGCTGTTCTTCGCCACCCGCATCCGGTACTTTCTCAGCTCGTCGTCCGACGCGTCGGGGCTGGCAGCGACGGAATCGGCCTGGAAGGCCGTGTAATCCATGAAGCACGAGCCGTCGCGCCCGATCTGCAGGATCGTCGTTGTGGTCTCCGTAACGGAGGTCGGATGGGTCACCCGGTACTCGTACAGGCACTCAAACTCGGCCGTCGACAAGGCGGCCCCCGGCTCGCGGGTCTGCGCAACGGCGCCCAGGGCCGTCTGCACCATCCAGAAAATCAAAAGCATTCGTTTCATATCAAACAGTTTTTCAGGGTCTCTGCCCGGTTCTTGATGGTGCAAAGGTACCGGCCGCCGGGCAGACCCGGAAAAAGAACCATTACTCGATGCTTAGCGAATTATTACTGAATTATTACGGCCTGCCGATATTCCCCCCGGGACGCGCCCCTTTCCGGACAATTTGCCCTATCTTTGTACCATGGAGAAGCGGATCCAGATACTGAACTGCCTGACGGTCATCGTCATCCTGCTGTTTGCCGTCGTGCAGGGCGACTGGCTCTATTCGCGATATGAATACACGGTGCAAACCTGTGCGGACTCGCTCTACAAGCGGGTCGCGGCATCGGTCGATCAATACGACACGATGCGCCAGAGTGCGGTCAACCACGATACGGCCGTCGAGTATACGACCCGACGCTTCACAAGAGACGGCGTCGAGATGTTTCTGTTCGACATCTACACGGCCGACCTGCGCCACTCCCTGGCGGCCGATTCCGTGTCGGCCGATCTGCTCTCCCGCATCTATGAAAAGCAACACCCCGAGTGGCTCAACCGGGAGGTGATGGTGGTCGTCGTCGACCGGGAGCGAAAGGAGTCGGAGGTGCTCGATGCCATCGAACGCAGCTGTCTCGACCGGCGGATCCCCTTTTCAACCGGGCAACTCGACTCGATCATGCGGTCGAACCGCATCTGCCCCGATACCGTCTTCACCGAAACGGCCGATTCGATCGTCTGGGAACCCTCCCGCGCGGAGGTCGGGTCGCTGTTCCGGCCCGCACTCTCCATCACCTTTCCCTACGACATCCTGGGCAGGAAGCTGGCACGCATCGACTGCCGGATCACGCTGCCGGAGATCCTCGGCGAGTTGTCGGACATTCTGCTGGTTTCGCTGGTTTTGTCCTCGCTGCTGATCTTCTGCCTCGTCGCGCAGATCGCCACCATCCGCAAACAGCGCAAAACGGAGCAGCTCCGCTCCGACTTCATCCACACGATGATCCACGAACTGAAACGGCCGATCGCCACGCTCAAGATGTGCGTCTCCTACCTCGGCAACGAACGGCTGATGCAAGACCCCGCAAGCCGGAAGATCGTCGCCACGGATTCCCATACGGCCCTGGACAGCCTCTCCGCCCTCTTCTCCAAGCTGAGGGACCTGACGTTCAGCAACGCCGCCGAGATCCCGCTCAACCTCTCCGCCTTCAGCCTGCGCGAGCTGCTCGAAAGCTGCATCCACAAGCTGAACGTGCCGGGCGGCAGGGAGGTCCACGTCACGATCCTGCCCGACGACGACCTCCTCCTAACGGCCGACCGGATGCATTTGATGAACATGATCGACAACCTGCTGGAGAATGCCGTCAAATACGCCCACGAACGGGTCGACATCGAGATCGATTACCGGAAATGCGACGAGGACCGGGTCCGTATCTCGGTCCGCGACAACGGATTCGGCATCCCCAAGTCCGAGATCGGACACATTTTCGAGAAGTTCTACCGCGGAAGGGTCGGCCGCACCCGGGAGATCGCAGGCATGGGACTCGGGCTGGCCTATGTCCGCATGCTCGCCGAGGCGCATCGGGGAACGGTACGCATCGAGAGCGAATGGAACCACGGAAGTACGTTTATCATCGAGTTGCCGCAATGAACAAAAAGGAGATACAGATCCTGCTGGCCGACGACGACCGGCAGAATTCACTGCTTCTGAAACGCTTTCTGGAGGTCGAGGGCTATACGGTCACCTATGCTCCGGACGGGGTGGCGGCCTGGGAGATCTACCGTCGGCAGCACCCCGACCTGATCCTGCTGGATGTGAACATGCCCGGGATGAACGGATTCGAACTCGCGCAGAAGATCCGCGAAACGGACAACGAGGTCTTTCTGTTCTTCCTGACCGACCGCACGGAAAAGGCCGACCGTCTGAAGGGTTTCCATCTGAAGGGCAATGACTACATCCCCAAACCGTTCTATCCCGAGGAGCTGACGGCACGGATCGACGAACGGTTCGAAAACCGGAAAGTCGCGATTCAGGGTCGTTACGTGATCGGGAAGACACGGTTCGACAGCCGGAATTCGACCGTCACCTTCGACGGGATCACGCGGAATCTGTCGGCCCGGCAGACCGATATTCTGGTCCTGCTGGCGCAGAACGTCGGGGTGCTGGTGTCCCGCGACGAAATCCTGATACCGGTGTGGGGCGACAGCAATTACGCCAATTCGATGTCCCTCAACGTGCAGATCACCTATCTGCGCCACCTCCTTGCGCCGGATGTCTCCATCCGGATCGTCTCGGTCAAGAAAAAGGGATATATCCTTCAGGTCCAATAAGGCGACAGGGGCCGCAAGAGGGGGGGGAAGAGAAGGTGCGCATGACGGCTCCCCGAAGAGCCGAACCTTCATCCGGAGCCCTTTCAGGGCGCGGTCGCAGAAGATCTTCATCCGCCGCCGGAAAAATATCCCCGCATTAGGAGATCCGCCGTTTTTTCGCTATCTTTGTGGAAATAGCAGAAGTTCGACTGATCCGTACGACCCGCCTTGCGATGCCGTTGCCGGATCGAAGACGAAATCTGGCGTACAACACTCCATCCCTAATGTCTGGTCCTATGAATCCGCGAATCCTTCGCAACGTGCTGCTGACGCTGCTGTGCGTCGTGGCCGTCTCTTCGGCCCGCGCCGCCTCAACCGTCCGGGGGCGCATCTATCTCAAGAACGGACGCGTCATCGAATGCGGCGAAAAAGACCGCATCCGCCTGCCCAAACACGCGCAGGATGTCAAGCTGCTGCGACGTGCTTTCTACAAGGACAAGAGCAAGGAGGTCTACCGCTACGAGGAGATCGACTCGATCGTCTGCTGGCACGCCACGGCCCCCGAACATCCCCAGAAGTTTATCCCCGCAGGGAAAGTCGGCTGGCTGTGGGTCTATTTTGAGACGCCGCACATCTGCGTCGGCATCTTCGCCCAGAAGGGATACGGCGTCGATTCGAACGGCGGCATCGAGGTGCTGGTCAAGTACCGCTCGCTGAGCCGTTCGCGCACGGCATACTACCTGCGCAAGGCGGGCGACGAGGAGTTCTACGACGCCGGATCGGCCAGCCGCCGCGGAAAGGACCGCTTCCGCGAATCGGTGGCCGCCTACGTGGCCGATGATCCCGAACTGGCCTCGGAGATCCTCCAGTCGGAGAGCTCCGACCGCAGCCGCACCATTCTGATGCTCGAAGCCTACAACCCCGAAAAGTAAAACGACTTAAAACCCAACCTTATGAAAAAGATTTTCCGCTATGCGCTGGCAGCATTGGCCGTCGTCGGTCTCGCTGCTCATGCCGAGGCCAAATCGCCCGAAGATGCCGAGTCGGACCACGTGATCGTCACCCTCCGGTCGGGCGAGAAGGTCGACTGCTATGTCCATCGCGGCTGGCATGCCGAGAATTCGCATTTCAAGAAGGAGAACTACTCGTTCAAGGTCACCCGCATGCCCGACGACAAGGAGCCGATCGAATATACGGCCGATGATGTCCTGAGCATCGACTACGTGGAGACCACCGCGGACCATCCCGATGGCGTGCGCTGGGAGTCGCACCCGCTTGCCAAGCCCAACTTCGCCAGTCGCTACCACACCATGCAGCTGCTCTTCTGCGTCGACAAGGTGGGCAAGAATGCCACGACCTACTGGTGGAAAATCTGGGTCGCATCGGGACTCAACGGCATGGGCCGCTCGCTCCAGACCAACTTCGGCGTCCGTTTCCACAACGATCCCGAGGGGATTGTCTATCCCTACATGCTGGTCAACTCGGTGCTGATGAAGGATCGCTACCCGGGTCTGCAGGATTTCTGCAAGAAGTGGTTCAAGGGCCCCGAGGGCAAGGTCCACAAGAAGGAGGCCGAGGAGAACGACGCCTGGATCCTCGACATGTACGATGCCTATCTCGAGCAGATGGGCGACGAGGCGGCCAACCTGCCCCACCCCATTCCCGACAAGAAGACCGACAAGGAGTAGCCGTCGGTCGGCACCCGTCCCCGCAACCGGAAGGCCGGAACGGAGAGAACGTGCGGAGAAGACGGACGAAGCAAAGAGAGTGGAGGCCGGCATCCTGGGACAAACCCGCATAACGATCACCCATATGAAACCGAAAAAGATCCTGACAGCCATGGCGTTGCTGATCGGAATCGGCACCCGCGGCGCATTTCCGGCATCGATGCCGGAATCACTCCGGGCGGCCTATCCCGCAAAGACGGTTGCAACGGCCGCCCCGGAAGACAAGCTCGATGAGCCGTCCGACCCTGACGAGCAGATCCGCGCCCTCCTCGAACGGATCTATCTCGATACGGGCGGCGGGGATCTGCGGTTCAAGAAATCGTGGAGTCTGAAGCGACTCCTCGCCCGATGGGGACCGGCCGTACGATACGAAAACGGGCAGCTCTCGCTGGATCTGAGCTATCACCATCTCGACGGAAAGCTCGATCTGGCGGGATGCACGGCGCTTGTCTCGCTGAAGTGTTCGGGCAATCTCATCCGCGGGATCGACGTCTCGAACTGTCCGCAACTCACGGAGATTCAATGCGACTGGGGCATACTCTCGGAGCTGAACGTCTCCGGGTGCAGCTCCCTGCGCCAGATCTCATGTCTTATCAACTTGCTGACGTCGCTCGATCTCTCGTCGGTGCCCGATCTTGAAACATTGCACCTCTCCTCCAACCGGCTTTCGGCTCTCGACCTCACGGCGTGCCGCAAACTGGTTTCGTTGCGGTGCGCGGAAAATCCGATCACAAAGCTGGTGCTCCCGGACTCGCCGCAACTCGAGGAGGTCAACTGTTCGTTCTGCGACCTGACCCACTTCGCACCGCCCCCGCTGCACGCGCTGCGCGAACTCAACTGTTCGTACAACCAGCTGGAGAGGATCGATCTCTCGGGCTTTCCGTCGCTCGAGGAGCTGGAGATCTCCGAAAACCGCATCCGGACACTGGACCTGTCGCCGTGTCCCTGGCTGCAGGAGCTCAATTGCAATGCAAACCAATTGACGGAGCTCGATCCCTCGGAGTGCCGGCGGCTCTGGGATCTTGACTGTGCAGGCAACCAAATCCAACAGCTCCGGCTACCGCCCGACCTCCAGTCGCTGAACTGTTCGGACAACCGGCTGCAGCAACTCGATCTCCGCGGCTGCACGATGCTGAGCTATCTGGCCTGCCCCCGAAACGGACTGACGAAGCTCGATGTGACGGGACTCGACCGGCTCATCCAGCTCGACTGCTCGGAAAACCGGCTTTCGGCTCTCGACCTCACGGGGTGTTTCGGAATGATCAACCTCGACTGCACCCGGAATGAACTGACCCTCCTGCGGCTGGACGACTGCACGAAAATCTTTAAACTCAACTGTTCGGACAACTGCCTGACGAGGCTCACCCTTCCGAAAGATGTCCGCAGGCTGTTCCAACTGCGTTGCACGGGGAATCCGCTGTGCATGGAGATTCCCGAGGCGTTCGACCGGCTGCGGATCTTCCAGCACGATGTCCGCTACGAGTACCGCACCAGGCCGGATCCCACGACGGGCGAGATGCGTACCGTGGCTACCGACACGGGGCGCGGATGGTGGTATGCGGGAGAACCCGAAAAAGGTGCTCACAAACGCTGACGGGCGGATTCCGAAGGGAGCGGCCATCGCTGAAAACGGCCACATAAGAGGCCGGCTCGGTCAAAGGGCGACTGCCAGTCGGGGCTCAACGGCCGGCGGAGGGGGACAACTGCCGGGTGAGTGTCAATCGACGACGAGGGACATCAATCGCAAGCGAGGGGTGTCAATCGCCGGCTCGGTCAAAGGGCGACTGCCTGTCGGGACTCAACTGCCGGCCGTACCGTTCCATTCAGCAACGGCCGGTAGCGCCTCCTCACCGAACGCGGCTGGGGTGGCCGCACGCAAGAAAAATACGCGCAACGGAAGACAATGCTGCACACGGAACCCCGTTTTTTTGTAAATTGCGGACTCAATCAACGCAATTCATCTCCTATGAAGAAAACCATACTGCTCCTTTTCGGGCTGTTGTGCCTGTGGCATGTCGGTGCGGTTGCACAGACGGACGCCGATCGGGCGTGGATCGAAGCAAACTACCGCAAAACGGAATACCGCATCGCCATGCGTGACGGCATCCACCTGTATACGACCGTCTACGCCCCGCGCGATACGACGGAACGCCATCCGATCCTGCTGACCCGCACCCCCTACTCCTGCCGGCCATACGGCGCGGAATTTTCATCGTCGCTCTGGCGCTCCTATCTGTACGAATACGCCCGCAGAGGCTACATCCTGGTTTTTCAGGACGTGCGGGGACGCTGGATGAGCGAGGGGGAGTTCGTCCAGGTGCGCCCCTACGTCGAGCAGAAACACGATCTGGAATCGATCGACGAGGTGAGCGACGCCTACGACACGATCGACTTTCTGGTACGCACGCTCCCCGGCAACAATGGCCGCGTGGGCGTCTACGGCAACTCCTATCCCGGCTTCTATGCCCTGATGGCGGCGGCCTGCGGCCATCCCGCCCTGCGCGCCGTCTCGCCGCAGGCCCCCGTCACCGACTGGTTCCTGGGTGACGACCTGCACCACAACGGGGCCCTCTTTCTGCGGGATGCCTTCTCGTTTATCGGCGGCAGCATCGGACGGCCGATGGACAACCCCACCGACCGAAAGATCCGTGTACCCCGCTACCTGCGTCCCGACGAAAACGAATACGACTTCTACCTCCGCAAGGCGACCGTCGACTCCCTCACGATGATGCTGGGCGATACGGTCCGCTTCTGGCAGGAGATGATGCAGCATCCGGATTACGACGCGTGGTGGAAGGAGCGGTGTTCGGTGCGTGCGATGCACGACCTTCGACCCGCGGTTCTGGTCGTCGGCGGACTTTTCGATGCGGAGGATTGCTACGGTGCACTGACAACCTACGCCACAATCCGGAAGCAGAGCCCCGCGACGGCGTGCCGGCTGGTCCTGGGGCCCTGGGTGCACGGCGGATGGCGCGCGTCGAGCGGAGGCAACCGTCTGGGTGCCATCCGGTTCAGCGAGGAATCCCTGTCCGGCTACTACCAGCAACGGATCGAGATCCCTTTTTTCGACCACTATCTGCGTGACATAGCCTACGAAGAGGTGCCATCAACGGCCTCGATCTTCTTTACGGGGGAGAACCGCTGGCGGACGTTCGAGACATGGCCGCCGGCCGACTCCCGCAGGGAGAACCTCTACCTGCATGCGGACGGCGGGATCTCGACCGTCCGGCCGCAGGAACGGCGGTCGTACAGCAGCTACCGCTCGGATCCCGCCCAACCGGTCCCCTACGACCACCCGATCGGCTCGAAACGGGACAATGCCTACATGATTGCCGACCAGCGGTTTGCCGCCGAACGCGACGATGTTCTGACGTTTGTCTCCCGGCCGCTCGACTCCGACATGACGCTGGCCGGGGCGCTGCGCGCGGTACTCTATGCCTCGATCTCGACGACCGACGTCGATTTCGTCGTCAAGCTCATCGACGTGTGGCCCGACAGATCGGAACATCCTGGATACCAGATGCTTGTACGGGGTGACATCATGCGGGGCCGCTACCGGGAGAGCTTCTCCAAACCCCGTCCCTTCCGCCCGGGCGAGGTGACCGAGGTGGCCTTCACGCTGCCCGACATCGCCCATACGTTCCGCCGGGGACACCGCATCGCCATCCAGGTGCAAAGCTCATGGTTCCCGCTTGCAGACCGCAATCCGCAGCAGTTCGTCGCTATCTACCACTGCACGGCCAACGATTTCATCCCCAGCGACGTGCGCATCTACCACGATCGCCGGCACCCCTCGCGTCTGGAGGTGACGTGCCTGCCCTGAACAGGGTGCAGGGCTCATAAACGCCCCGGATCGGAGAGCGGGTCGGACGGGTGAATGACGGGATGGCCAGCCCGACAGCGAATGGACTGGCAGACGGCGAATGGCGGGTCGGACGGGCGAATGACGGGATGGCCGGCCGGACGGAGTCGATACCCGTCGCAGCTACCGCGACCGCTTCCGGAAATCCGAAAGCCCGTATCCGAACGGATAGAACGGCGTCTTGAGCGGCATGCGGCCCGAGGGAAGGATGCGTCCCAGCAACAGGTCGGCAATGGCCTGCCCGGCCTGCTGCCCCGTATGCCAGGCCAGGACTGCCGCACCGAACGTGCGGCTCCACGCCAGATCGCGCAAATCGCAGCTCTGCATGACGACAATCGTCTTTGCGGCATAGGGCCGGGCCTGTTCGAGCCAGAAGCGGGACTCGGCGTCGAGATCACCGTTGCTGCCGACGCTGACAACAATCTTCGAAGCCTGCCGCATCCGTTCGTCGAGATCGCCCGTAGCCAGCGGCGTACAGGCCAGCTGGATATCGGGAGCCTCATCGGCAGCCGCAAAACAGAGTTCAAACCGATAGCAGCGGCCGGCCTCGGCACGCAGCAGAAAATATTGCGGCGAGAGTTGGGCCGGATCGTCGCAGCGCAACACCTCCCGGTCATCGATCCGGAGGCTGTAACGCCCCTGCCCGGCCACCGACAGACGGAGCACCTCTTCGCGCATCGGGCGGTAGACGCCGCTCCAGCGGATCGAGAAGCGGCCTGTCGTCACCCCTTCGACGGGCGGATGCCCGCCCCAGGCATAATCGATACGGGGTTCGATGCGACGGACGAGGGGTTCACCCTCCCAGGCATCGTTGTCGAAATACTCGGCCCGCACGCTGGGCAGACGCCCCGCCGCATCGGAAAAGAACGTTCCGGGCAGCGTCAGATCGATATATTCGCGGCCGGCGGGCAGGAGGTCGAACCCCTCGACACCGCGGAGGGCCTCGCCGAGCGTCGTTTCATCAAATGCATAGACCGACGAAGGGCCCTCGCCGGCGGAGTTTCGCCAGAGACGGTTGCCCAACACAAGGATCGTCCCGCGCCCCGCACGCAGGGGCAACAACCGCTCTTCGTTGCGCAGCAGCACCAGACTCCGGCGGGCAGCTTCGAGCGCCACGGCACGCGATTCGGCCCGATTCTCCGGGATCGAGAGGTCGGGCTTCGATGCACCTTCGAGGCCAAAACGGCGGCGGATCAGCAACTGCCGGCGAACCCGGTCATCGATCGCCGCGGGGACTATTTCGCCCGAATCGACCAACGGTCCGAGTTTCGACGCACAGAACCATTCGCCCCGGGGCAGATCGACATCCATGCCGCCCCGGAACGAAGCCCGCGTATCGCGGATCTCGCCCGGTTCGGCGAGCAGCAGCCCCTCGAACCCGCACGCACGACGCAGAAAGCCCTCGTTCGTCAGCGAATCCTCGACGGCCCGCACCCCGTTCCGTTCGCCCCGCAGCATCAAGCCGCCCAGCACGTGGCCGGCCGTCACCCGCCGTAGCACCTCGCGCTGATCGTCCGTGGGTGTCGCGTCCGAGAGGCGGAGACGGCCGATCGGCATCACCCCCTCCGAGGCGAGCCCCGCGGCCAGCGCCCGGGCACATGCGGCCACATGATCCGCCTGATCGCCGAAGGTGGCCGAACGGCTCTCCTCGCACGATGCGTCGTAGAGCGTCACCTCGGGAGCGATGGCAGCCTGGATGCCGCGCGCACGGCCGTCACACGCCAGACTCTGCCCCACACGGCGGATCAACACCGTATCGAAGGTCGCCGCCAGCGCCAGCGGAGCCGGATAACGCGTACTTTTACCATTGGTATGAACCCCCTGCAGGAGGTACTCCAGCTTCAGATCGGGGATTCCGAGCCGTTCGACCCCGCCGAGAAAGAGTTCGTGGGTTCCGCGGTCGTGCGGCCGCCAGCGTCCGCCAAGCAGGCCGCACCGCTCGTCGAACGACATCCGACCGATCAGCGTATCGGCACGACCGCGCTCGAGCCGCCGGATCGTGGCCGGGTCGTCGATCCACTCCTCGTCGACGATCCGCCGCGACGGGTCGATGCGCAGCCGCGAAGGGTCGAGCACCACATGCTTGATGCACGCCCGGTGCCACGTGTAGACGATATGGACCAGTCCGTCGCTGCTCTGGATGACCGACGGATAGGAAAACTCCTCGCCGGGCGAATCCTCCAACACCAGCGCCGCATACCAGTCGCGGCCGTTGTCCGAAAGGGCGACGTTGAGCGGACTGCGCGAGGCGGCCCCGCTGCGCCGGGCCTGGATATGGTTGTAGACCAGCAGGAAACGTCCGTCGCGCAGGGCGACGGCATCGAGTCCCGAGTCGTTGTTCGGAAGCCCCGTTGAGCAGGGTTCGTCCCACGTCTCGCCGCCGTCGTGCGAGAAGACCGAGACGATCGTTCCGCGCAGATCGATCGACCGGCAGATGGCCTGCAGCGTGCCGTCGGCATGGCGCAGCAGCGAAGGCTGGATGATCTGCACGGCCTGCTTGCGGTTGTTCAGCGGGCCGACCGTCCGCCATCTCCGCACCCCGGGATCGGTGATCTCCAGATAGGAGCGCCAGCCGCCCCGTTCGAGGCTCGAACCGCACAGCAGACGGTCGCCCCAGAGGATCGGTTTGTTCTTGATCGGGCCGAGAATCCCCTCCGGAAGGCGTTCGGGAGCCGACCACGCATGGCCGCCGTCCGACGAACGGACCAGCCAGCCGCTCCACTCCTGGACGCAGGTGCCGACCTTGTAGAAGAGGAGCAGATCGCCCCCGGGGATCTGGAACAGCACGGGGTTCCAGCAGGCCGTCTTCACCGAATCGACCACACCGTCGACCACCATCCGCGGCGGCGTCCACCCCTTCGGACCGAGGTGCGACGCCCAGATCGAACAGTCGGCATTGCTTTCGTACTTGCCCCCGAAGAGGGCGATCATCAACTCGCCGCGCGACGTCTCGACGATCGTAGCGGCGTGGCACGACGGGAATTCGACCCGGTCGTAGACAAATTCCGAACGCACGACACCGACCGTATCGCGCACCGGCGAGATCTCCCCGCCGCGGGCTCCGCTCCAGAGACCCAACAGCAGGATCAGCAAGGTTTTCTTCATGGATGGTTTTCTCTCTCTTGGCTCTTTGTTCGGGAGGCTCCGCCCCCTCTCCGCAGAGAAACGGAACGGCGGGCCGCTCCGGGCCGGAAATCCCCGGGGCCGGATCCTTCGCGGAGTCAAAACTCCGCACGGCGAGCTCCTTACAAAGATAGCGAAAACAATCCGGCAGCGCAAGTCCGCCGCCGCCCGCAAGAGCCGCTTTTTACGCGAACGGGCCGCACACCCTTGCGGCATGCGGCCCATTGCGAAACGGGAAGTTGCGTCAGCGATCCTCCGGCAATTCGATGCGCCGGATCATCCGTGCCGGGACCCCTCCGACGATCGTCCGCGGCTCGACATCGTGCGTCACGACGGCTCCGGCCGCCACCACGGCTCCGTCGCCGATGGTCACCCCCTGCAGGATCGTGGCGTTCGATCCGATCCAGACGTTGCGCCCGACGACGATCGGTGCCGGGATCATCTCGGCCCGCCGGGCGGGATCGAGCAGATGGTTCAGCGTGGCGAAAACCACGTTATGTCCGACCAGCGTACCGTCGCCCAGCGTCACGCCGCCGTGGTCCTGGAACTGGCAGCCGGCGTTGATGAAGACGTTACGCCCGATGTGGATATTCTGCCCGAAGTCGGTGTAGAAGGGCGGGAAGAGGCGGAACGTCGCGTCGACCGGACGGCCGAACAGTTCGCCCATCAACCCGCGCAGCTCCTCCTGCGAATGGTACGAGCCGTTGATGCGGCAGGTGATGCGCCGCGCACGGTCGCTCATCTCGTCCATGAAGGCCCCGATCTCGGGCGTCGCCAGCGGCCGCCGGGCGGCCACATGGGCAAGAAACTCCTCCAGTGTCATACTCCGTACACCTTATTTCAGATATTTGCGGAAGAAGGCCTCGATCCGATCGAAGGGGATGATGTCCATCCGGTCGTAGAGATCGACGTGGCTGGCCCCGGGGATGATCACGAGCTGCTTGTTGTCGCCCTTCAGCCGCTTGAAGGCATCCTCGCTGAAGTAGCGCGAATGGGCCTTCTCGCCGTGGATCATCAGCACCGCCGAACGGATCTCGTCGCTGTAGGAGAGCAGCTTCGTATTGAGGAACGAGAGGGCCGACGTGCGGGCCCAGCCTCCGTTGGAGTTGAGCGAACGGGGATGGTAGCCACGCGGGGTCTTGTAGTAGTCGTAGTAGTCGCGGACGAACTGCGGGGCATCCTCCGGCAGCGGATCGACCACCCCGCCGGCCAAGGCATGGCTTCCGGTGCGGGCATCCTCCGTGCGTTGGGCGTTGAGCTGGCGGCGCAACTCGTAGCGGGCGTCGGCATCCATCGCGTCGAAGTAACCGTTGGCCGTCACGCGGCTCATGTCGTACATCGTCGAGGAGACCGAGGCCTTGATGCGCGTGTCGATGGCGGCGGCATTGAGGGCCAGACCGCCCCAGCCGCAGATGCCGATGATCCCCACGCGGTCGGCATAGACATCGTCCCGCAGCACGAGGTAGTCGACCGCCGCCGAGAAGTCCTCGGTATTGATGTCGGGCGAGGCCATATAGCGGGGTTCGCCCGAACTTTCGCCCGTGAACGAGGGGTCGAAGGCCACGGCGATGAATCCGCGTTCGGCCATCGTCTGGGCGTAGAGGCCCGACGCCTGCTCCTTGACGGCCCCGAAAGGTCCGCACACGGCCAGGGCCGGGAGCTTGCCCGAAGCCTCCTTCGGTTTGTAGAGATCGCCGGCGAGTGTCGTGCCGAATCGGGTGCGGAAATGGACGCGCTCGACGGTGACCCGGTCGCTCGGTGCAAAGGTCCGGTCATTCTCCTGAGCTTGCACAGTGTTCATCATCATAGAGAGAAATGGTAATAATAGTAGGACAAATTTCGATTTCATACGTCGTGTAGGTTTTCGGCCGGGCTGCGGCACCCGTCTGTTTTACCGTTACAAAGGTCGGAAAAAACAGCCGGAAAACGGTAGACGGATTCCGGATTTTCCAACCCCGATTCCGGATAACGGCCCGTCCGACGGAAATGTTTTTTTGCCACGCGGCGCAGCGTAACCATTTTTTTTCTATATTTGCCAAACACAAGAGGGGTGCCTGTTGAGAATACTCGAAAAGGCTGAGATCATACCCTATGAACTTGATGCGGGCAACACCGACGAAAGGACTTGTTCATAGACCGTAATTTTCGCACGATATCTCACGGGCTCGTCTCTGCAAATTACGGAATCCTTATGGAAGTAACCATCAATCACAAACCGGTCGGGGTCGAGGCCCCGATGAGCCTTGCCGAACTGCTGACGCGCGAGGGTATCCCCGCCGAAGGGGTTGCCGTGGCGGTGAACAACCGTGTCGTGCCGCGCGGCGACTGGGCGACGACCCCCGTCGAGGAGGGGATGAAGATCACCGTCATCCGAGCCGTCTGCGGAGGATGATGCGGCTGATCGTCGTGACCGATGCCGCCTTCCGGGAGGGCGAGCAGGAGGTGATCCGCCGGCTGCTGGACGGGGGGATCGAACGCGTCCACCTGCGCAAGCCCGCAGCCACGGAGGCCGAAATGCGGCGGCTCATCGAGTCGCTGCCCGCGGCCTGCTACCCGCGGCTGAGCCTCCACGACCACCTGGCGCTGGCCGCCGAATACGGGCTGGGAGGCGTTCACCTCAACGGACGCAATCCGGAGACGCCGGCCGGATTCCGGGGGCTTGTGAGCCGCTCGTGCCACTCGCTCGCGGAGCTGGAGGCGTGCGCCCCGAAGACCGACTACCGCTTTCTGAGCCCGATCTTCGACAGCATCTCGAAGAGCGGCTACCGTGCCGCCTTCGACGACGCGACGCTGCGCGATGCCGCCGCACGGGGGATCATCGACAGCCGGTGCTTCGCCCTGGGGGGTGTCGAACCGGAGCGGCTGCCGCTGCTGCGCGCGTGGGGATTCGGCGGCGCGGCGATGCTGGGCTGCATCTGGAGGGATCCCTCGCGCGAAGGGCTGCAACACACACTGCACGAAATTCAACGATATGTCATGTCCTAACACCATGCTTCAATTCATCACACACCGGAACGACCGCTACGACGAGATCTCGGGCACGCGGGCCGTCCTCGAGGGGGGCTGCCGCTGGGTGCAGCTCCGCATGAAGGAGGCCCCGGACGAGGAGTTCCTGCGCGTGGGACGCGAGGTGGGGCGCCTGTGCCGCCAGTACGGCGCGACGTTCCTCCTGGACGACCGCGTGCATCTGGTCGCGGAGCTCGGCGCCGACGGCGTCCACCTGGGCAAGAACGACATGCCCCCGCGCGAAGCCCGCGGTCTGCTGCCGGCCGGGAAGATCGTCGGCGCAACGGCCAACACCTTCGAGGATATCGAACGGGCCGCGGCCACCGGAGCCGACTACATCGGACTGGGACCGTTCCGCTTCACACAGACCAAACGCAATCTGAGCCCCATCCTCGGCACAGAGGGCTATCGGGCCATCTTCGAACGCTGCCGCGCGGCGGGCATCACGCTGCCGGTGGTGGCCATCGGCGGCATCACGGCCGACGACATCGCCCCGATCCTCGCAACCGGCGCCTCGGGCATCGCCCTCTCGGGAGCCCTGCTCGGCGCCCCGGACCCCACGGAAGAGACTCGCAAAATCGTCAATATTCTAAAACACCTCAATCCATGAACGAATTGGTAATCGGCGGACGGACGTTCCGTTCGCGTCTGTTCGTCGGCACGGGCAAGTTCAGTTCCAACGAGCTGATGTCGCGTGCCATCACCGCCTCGGAGACCGAAATGGTCACCGTAGCCATGAAACGGGTCGACATGTCCAATCCGCAGGACGACCTGCTGGCCCACATCCGCCGTCCGGGCGTGCAGCTGCTGCCCAACACCTCGGGCGTGCGCAACGCCGAGGAGGCCGTGCTGGCGGCTCAGCTCGCCCGCGAGGCCTTCGGCACGAACTTCATCAAGCTGGAGATCCACCCCGATCCGAAATACCTGCTGCCCGACCCCGTCGAGACGCTGCGCGCCACGGAGGAGCTGGCCCGGATGGGCTTCGTCGTGCTGCCCTACATCCAGGCCGATCCGGTGCTGTGCAAGCGCCTGGAGGAGGCCGGTGCCGCCACGGTGATGCCGCTCGCCGCACCGATCGGCACCAACAAGGGGCTCGTCACGCGCGAACTGCTCGAGATCATCATCGAACAGAGCAACGTTCCCGTGGTGGTCGATGCCGGACTGGGCGCCCCGTCGCACGCCGCAGCCGCCATGGAGCTGGGTGCCGACGCCGTGCTGGTCAATACGGCCATTGCCGTTGCGGGCGATCCCGAACGCATGGCCCGCGCCTTCGCCCGTGCCGTCGAGGCCGGCCGCGAAGCCTATGAATCGGGCCTCGGCGCCCAGTCGCGCCATGCCGAAGCAAGCAGCCCGCTGACCTCGTTCCTCGACTAAAACACGACGCAAGATGTTTTCCGAGGAATTAGCCAAATACGACTGGGAGGAGACCACCGCACGGATCCTCTCGAAAACGCCGGCCGACGTCGAACGGGCCCTCGCGAAGGAGTACCCGACGCTCGACGACTTCATGGCTCTCATCTCGCCGGCCGCGGCGGCCTATCTCGAGCCGATGGCCCGGCTGAGCCGCCGCTACACGCAGGAGCGTTTCGGCAAGACCATCTCGATGTACATCCCGATGTACATCACCAACTCGTGCACCAACTCGTGCATCTACTGTGGCTTCAACCGCCACAACGCCATCCCGCGCGTGATCCTCACGCCGGAGCAGATCGAGGAGGAGTGCCGCGCCATCCGCGAACTGGGCCCGTTCGAGAACCTGCTGCTGGTCACGGGTGAGAACCCGCGCGCCGCCGGCGTCGACTACATCGAACAGGCGCTGCACATCTGCCGCCCGTACTTCAACAACCTGACGATCGAGGTGATGCCCCTTTCGGCCGAGGACTACGAGCGGCTGACCCACTCGGGGCTCAACGGCGTGGTCTGCTTCCAGGAGACCTACAACCGCAAGAACTACAACATCTACCACCCGGCCGGCATGAAGTCGAAGTTCGAGTGGCGTGTCAACGGCTTCGACCGCATGGGTCAGGCCGGCGTCCACAAGATCGGCATGGGCGTGCTGATCGGTCTGGAGGAGTGGCGCACCGACGTCACGATGATGGCGCTGCACCTGCAGTACCTGCGCAAGCACTACTGGAAGACGCGTTACAGCGTCAACTTCCCGCGCATGCGTCCGTCGGAGGGCCACTTCCAGCCCAACGTCGTGATGAGCGACCGCGAACTGGCGCAGCTGACCTTCGCCTTCCGGATCTTCGACCACGACGTCGACATCTCGTTCTCGACACGCGAACGCCCCGAATTCCGCAACCACATCGCCACGCTGGGCGCCACGTCGATGAGCGCCGGCTCGAAGACCGATCCGGGAGGCTACCGCGTCTACCCGACGTCGCTCGAGCAGTTCGTCGTCAGCGACGAGCGCACGCCGGCCCAGGTCGAGGCCGACATCCGCCGCGAAGGCTACGAGGTGGTCTGGAAGGACTGGGATAAAATCTTCGACTGATGGCAGCGGCGGAACGTTACGCCCGGCAGACGATGCTCCGGGAGATCGGCGAGGAGGGACAGCAGCGGCTGGCCGGGGCGTCGGTGCTGGTGGTGGGTGTCGGAGGGCTCGGCTCGCCGGCGGCGCTCTACCTGACGGGGGCCGGCGTGGGCCACATCGGGCTGGCCGACCCCGACGTCGTCTCGGAGAGCAATCTCCAGCGGCAGACGCTCTACACCGAGGCGCAGATCGGACAGCAAAAGAGCCTCGCGGCCCGCGAACGGCTGGCGGCCCTCTCGTCGCACACGCGCTTCACGTGCCATGCGGAGGGGCTCACCGCGGAGAATGCCCGCGAGGTGATCGCGGCGTACGATCTGGTGGTGGACTGCTGCGACAACTTCCCGACGCGCTACCTGATCGACGATACGTGTGCGGCCTGCGGCAAGACGTGGGTCCACGGCTCGATCGGCGAGTTCGTCGGTCAGGTGTCGCTCTTCAACGGCCCGGGGCGCCACCGCTATGCGGAGCTCTACCCCGACCGCGAGGCGCTGTGCGCGCGGCCGCGGGTGGCGGGCGGCGTGCTGGGGGCCGTGCCCGGAGTCATCGGGGCCCTGGAGGCGGCCGAGGCCGTGAAGTGGATCGTCGGATTCGGCGATCTGCTCGACGGACGGCTGCTGACGATCGATTTGAAAACCATGCAAACCGAAATCATAACCTTTTAAGAGAGAAAGATGGGAAAAGGATTCGACCAGTATGCATCGGCCTACGATGCCTGGTTTCTCGACAACCGAAACGTACTCTATTCCGAGGTCAATCTGGTAGCCTCGACACTCAAGAATGCCGGGCGTGTGCTCTCGGTGGGCTGCGGGAGCGGCCTCTTCGAGAAGATTCTTCGCGAGGAGTACGGCATCACCGTCACCGACGGCATCGAACCGTCGGCGGGGATGGCCGAGATTGCCCGCAAGCGGGGAATGCACGTCGTGGAGGCGACGGCCGAGGAGGCCGACTTCGGCCGCGAGGCCTATGACACGCTCCTCTTCAACGGCACGCCGAGCTACATCGGCGACCTGCGGAGCGTCGTGCGCAAGGCCTACGATGCACTCCCGGCCGGAGGCCGCATCATCCTGATCGACGTACCGAAGGAGAGCTCCTACGGACTGCTCTACAACCTGGCCAAGGCCGTCGGCACGTGGAACCACCCGCTGCTCGAGGGGTGCTATCCGCCGAACCCCTACCCGATCGAATTCGTCGACGTCGCTGCCTGGCGCACGACGGCCGAGAAGGTCGAACTGCTCCGCGAGGCGGGGTTCGTCGACCTGGAGTTCGCACAGACGCTGACCTCGCATCCGGTCTGCTCGAACGACGAGGAGGAGCAGCCCGTGGCGGGTTACGGCAAGGGTGATTACGTGGCCGTGACGGCCTACAAACGCTGACGGAGATGCGACGCTGGAGCGACGAGGCGTGGGAGGCGGCCCTCCCCGTCTACGAGAAGATCCTCGCACATCCGTTCGTCGGGGAGCTGGCCGAAGGGCGGCTCTCGGCGGAGCGTTTCGGCTTCTACATCCGGCAGGACGCCCTCTATCTGGACGGCTATGCACGGCGGCTGACCCACATGGCAGCGCGCCTTCCGCGCAAGGAGCAGGCCGAACGCTTCCTGCACTTCGCGCTGGACGGCATCGAGGTCGAACGGGCCCTGCATGCGCAGTTCCTCGGCGGGAACCACCCTTTGCCCGAGGAGATCAGCCCGACGTGTCTGCTCTACACCTCGGTGCTCGACGCCCAGGCGCTGGCCCCCGTGGAGGTCGAGGCGGCAGCCGTGCTGCCCTGCTTCGTGGTCTACCAGCGGGTCGGCGAGGCGATCCTTGCCCGGGCGAAGGGCAACGGCCGGCCGGCAGCCGAAGGGCAGGCCGCGGGCCCCGCGACAAACGCCAACACCCCGGCCGGAGCGGAAGCGGACAAGCCTCTTGCCGAAAACCCCTACCGGGCGTGGATCGAGACCTATGCCGATCCGGCCTTTGCCGCCTCGGCGGAGCAGGCCACGGCGATCTGCGACGAACTGGCCGCCTCGACGGGCGAAGAGACCCGCCGGCGGATGACCGAACTTTTCGTGCGCTGCACCCGCATGGAGTGGCTCTTCTGGGACAGCGCCTGGAATCTCGAAACGTGGAAAATATGAGCAACGAAACCATGAAACACTACAAACGCGCGCTGACCATCGCAGGAAGCGATCCGAGCGGCGGCGCCGGCATCCAGGCCGACCTGAAGACCTTCTCGGCCTGCGGATGCTTCGGCACGTCGGCCATCGTGGCCGTCGTCGACGAGAATACGGTCGGCGTCACGGGCGTGCACCCCATTCCAGTGGAGTTCGTCACGGGACAGATCCGCTCGGTGCTCGACGACATCGGAACCGATGCCGTGAAGATCGGCATGCTCCACTCCTCGGAGCTGATCCGCGCCGTGCGCGACACGCTGGCCCGCTATGCGATCCGCAACGTGGTGCTCGATCCGGTGATGGTGGCCACGTCGGGCGATCCGCTGCTGCAGCAGGAGGCCATCTCGACGCTGCGCGACGAACTGATCCCCACCGTGCGGATCATCACCCCGAACATCCCCGAGGCCGAGTTGCTGCTCGGCCGGAAGATCGACCGGCAGGATTCGCTGCCCGAGGCGGCCCGCGAGCTGTCGCGCAACGGCGGTGGCGTCTCGGTCTTCCTCAAGGCGGGACACCTGCACGACGAGGAGCTCGTCGACATCTTCTACAACGCCGAGGAGGATCGCATCCTGCCGCTGCGTTCGCGCCGGCTGGCGACGCGCAACACCCACGGTACGGGCTGCACCCTCTCGTCGGCGCTGGCAGCCTTCCTGGCCCGAGGCTGCTCGCTCGACGAGGCGGCCACGCAGGCCAAGGAGTACATCGCCGGGGCCATCGAGGCGGGAGCCGCGTATGAAATCGGCCACGGCCACGGACCCGTCCACCACTTCTACCGCTTCTGGGAGTAGCCGGAAAGGTCCGTTGCGAACGGATCTATCGAAAAGGGAGTCGACCCCGCAGGGGACCGGCCCCCTTTTTTGTATCCGGAAGGCCGGCGCAGCGGCGGAAGGATCCGGGGACAGGCGGCAGGGTGAATCCGAAAACAAGCACCGGCGGAAGGATCCGGGAACGGGCGGCAGGAAGGATCCAGGGACAGGCACCGACGGAAGGATCCGAAAACGGGCGGAATGGTTCCGGGAGGGCTTGCCGCCCCGCCGTCCCGAAAAAAAATACACCCGGCCAAACTCCCTGACGGCGAGCGGGGCGCATCCGGAAGCGGCAACCCAGCCACGGCCGCGAATTAGTCAAAATTTTGACCATACGCCAAAATGAACTATCTTTGCAGCCGAAAACGAACATCATGACAGACGGAGGCAACGATTTTCGGGAGTTTCAACTACAGATCGTGCGGATGCGCATTGCCTTCCGCCAGTGCCTTCAACGTACACTCAGACGCCAGGGCATCAGCGTCACCTTCGAGATGCTGCAGGTGATGAGCTGCCTGTGGCGCGAGCAGGGCTCGACGCAGCAGATTCTGGCCGAACGAACGGCCCGCAGCAAGGCCAGCCTGAGCAGTCTGATGACGACACTCGAAAAACGCGGCTTCATCGAACGACGGGCGGAACCCTCCGACCGACGCAACAAACGCGTCTACCTCTCCCCCGAGGGAGAACGCTTCTGGCTCCGGATCCTGCCGATCCTCGACGAACTCTACGCCCGTTTCGAGCAGAGCATCGGTCTGGAACGCCTCCGTGTCATGGCTTCGGATCTTAAGCGCATACAAGATGAACTGGAAAGCATATAGAAACCTCCTGCTGCTCACACTCAGCCTGACGGGACTCCGGCCGGCCGCCGCACAAAGCCTCTCCGCCGAGCAGGGCACTCCAGCCACCCCGGATGCCCCCACCGTGCAGAATGCCCCGGCCGTGCAGAACGCCCCGACTACGCAGCAAGCCCCGGCCGCGCAGAGCGATACGCTCTTTCTGCCGGTGTCGCGGCTCTTCGAACTGGGCGTGCAGCAGAGCCTCCGCCTGCAGGCCGATGCCCTGGAGGAGAATGCCGCCCGCATCCGCGAAGAGGAGGCCCGTGCCGGCCGGCTGCCCGACCTTTCGGTCGGTCTGCGCGGCGGTTTCGCCGGTCAGCCCGTCATCTTCCGACAGGGACTCCGCGAGCCCTACCGGCCCGATTCGCCCGACTGGTCGCAGAATTACGCCGTCGACTTCTCGCAACCCCTCTACCAGGGCGGGAAGATCCGCCACGCAATCCGCCGGGCCGGTCAGGAACGCACGCTCGCCGCGCTGAAGAGCCAGACCGATGCCGCCGATCTCAAACTGAGCCTGCTCGAGCAGTACATGCAGCTGTTCAGCCTCTACCGCGAGCAGGAGGTCCTCTCGCGCAACATCGAGGAGTCGGAACGCCGCCTGCACGACATCCGCCGCATGAAGGAGGAGGGGCTCATCACGAACAACGACGTGCTGCGCAGCGAGATGCAGCTGACCAACGACCGCCTGTCGCTGCAGCAGACCGACAACGATATCGCCCTGGTCTCGCAGCAGCTCGACATCCTGCTGGGGCTGGACGAGGAGCTGCTGATCGCCCCCGATACGACGCTGCTCTACCGCGCCATCTCGATGGAGAGCTACGAACGCTACGTCGAGGAGGCCTGCGAAGAAGACCCGACGATGAAACAGCTGCGCATGCAGACCGAAATGGCCCGTACGGATGTCGATCTGGCCCGCGCGGCGCTGCGTCCCGGGGTGTCGCTCTACGCCTCGAACACGCTGGCACGACCGATCGCCCGGACGATGGAGGACCTCTACAACAACACATGGAACGTCGGACTGTCGATCTCCGTGCCGCTCTCGGCCCTCTACAAGGGGAGCCACAAGGTGCGCGAAAGCCGCGTGGCGGTGGAGGTGCGCCGCAATGCCGAGGAGCAGGAGATTCAGCGCATCCGCGTGCAGGTCCGCACGGCCTTTCTGCGCCACCGCGAGGCCGTGCAGCAGGTCGAGGCGCTGCAGCTCTCGGCGCGTCAGGCCCAGGAGAACTACCGGATCATGCAGAACCGGTACATGAACCAGCTGGCCATCCTGACCGACCTGCTCGATGCGAACAGCGTGCGGCTCGATGTGGAGCTGCAGCTCACGGCGGCCCGCACGCGGGTGATCTACACCTACTTCCAGCTGCTGCGCGCCGTCGGCCGGCTGTAGCGAGGAGCAACGCAGGCGGCAAAACGGCCGACAGCCAACATCCGGGGCAGATCCCCCCCTCTGCAGGGCGGGAAGACCGGTACGAACAGAGCCCCCGCACCCAACCGGATGCGGAGGGACGGATGACGAAACGAAGAACAAACGAAAGAAAAAAAGGTTAGGAAAGAGATGGGAGACTGGAGTAAGAAACGCGACGAACTGCGCAAACAGCGCCATCGCAACATCGTGCTGAATGTCGTCTGCATCGTGCTGGCGGGATCGGGACTGTGGGTGACGGCCGACTATTTCCGGCGTCACATGAACTACGTGGTGACCAACGACGCCTCGATCGACCAATACGTCGCACCGATCAATATCCGCGTGGCGGGCTACATCCGCGAGGTGCGCTTCACCGAACACCAGTTCGTCCACAAGGGCGACACGCTGCTGGTGCTCGACGACCGCGAATACCGTATCCGCGTCAAAGAGGCCGAGGCGGCACTGCTCGATGCCCACGGCACGCAGGACGTCATCCACTCGGGGATCGAGACCTCGCGCACGAACGTCGCCGTGCAGGATGCCAACATCGCCGAGGCCAAGGCCAAACTCTGGCAGACGGAGCAGGACTTCCAGCGTTTCGAACGGCTGATGCGCGACGAATCGGTGCCGGGCCAGCAGTACGAACAGGCCAAAGCCTCGTACGAAGCGGCCCAGGCCCGCTATCAGGCACTCGTGGCCCAGAAGGATGCCGCCGTCTCGCAGTACTCCGAGGCCAGCAAGCGTACGGTCAGCGCCGAAGCCAACGTGCTGCGCTGCGAGGCCGACCTCGACATGGCACGGCTCAACCTCAGCTACACGGCCCTGACGGCCCCCTACGACGGCTACATCGGACGCCGTACGCTCGAACCCGGACAGTTCGTCCAGGCCGGGCAGACGATCTCCTACCTGGTGCGCAACCAGGACAAATACATCACGGCCAACTACAAGGAGACGCAGATCGCCCACATCTTCATCGGACAGGAGGTGATCGTCAAGGTCGACGCCTTCCCCGGCCGGACGTTCCGCGGCCGCGTCACGGCCATCTCCGAAGCCACCGGGTCGAAATACTCGCTCGTCCCGACCGACAACTCGGCCGGCAACTTCGTCAAGGTGCAGCAGCGCATCCCGGTGCGCATCGACCTGGTCGACATCTCGCAGGAGGAGATGAGCCTGCTGCGCGCCGGCATGATGGTTGAAACCGAAGCCGTGCGCCGATGATCTCCGCCGAACGTCTCGAACTGCCCGTCCGGCGCTGGGTCCCCGACTGGCTGGGTGTGGTCAGCATCTTCACGGTGCTGCTGCCCGTGACGATGCTCAACGGCTCCTATACGGGCAGCATGCTCGAGGTGTCGAACACGCTGGGAACCAACACCGAAGATATCACGATGGGCTACTATGCCGCCTCGGCCGGCATGGCCATCGCCTACCCGCTCGTGCCAAAGGTCCACGCCGCCTTCTCGTCGAAGGCGCTGCTGCTGGTCGACCTGGCGCTGCAGTTCGTGCTGAGCTGGATCTGCGCCCGTTCGCAGAGTGCCGACACACTGATCGTCTGCAGCTTCTTCATCGGATTCCTCAAGGGCTTCCTGATGATGTGGTGCATCCGCCGCATCAAGACCATCTTCAGCCCGAAGGATGTCCGCAGCGAATTCTACGCCTACTTCTACCTGGTGGTCTTCGGCTGCGGCCAGCTCTCGATGATCATCACCGCCGAACTGGCCTACCGCTACGACTGGAAGTACATGTACTACTTCATGATGCTGCTGTTACTCGTGGCGCTGCTCACGGTGGCAGTCTGCTACCGCCACGACCGCCCGAACCACCCCCTCCCGCTCAGCGAACTCCATATCCGCGAAATGCTGGTCGTCTCGGCCGGGCTGCTGATGTTCATGTACGCCCTCAACTACGGCAAACTCCTCGACTGGCTCTCCTCACCGCGCATCTGCCTCTACATCGTCGTGGCGCCGATGCTGATCGCCTACTTCCTCTGGACGCAGTGGCACGCCCGCAAGCCCTACGTCAACCTGGCCCCGCTCTACCAGCCCAAGGCGATCGTCGGATACCTCTACATGATGCTCGTCATGTTCTTCAGCACCTCGACCACGCTGCTGTCCAACTACATGACCACCATCCTGCAGGTCGACGCCACACGCACCTACACGCTCTATATCTACCTGCTGCCGGGATACATCCTCGGGGCCTTCATCTGCTTCTGGTGGTTCCGCTGGCAACAGTGGCGCTTCCGCTTCCTCATAGCCGGCGGCATGGCCTGCTTCGCCCTCTTTTTCGGCATGCTCTACTTCGGCATCTCGCCCGACAGCACCTACGAAAGCCTCTTCTTCCCGATCTTCATCCGCGGTCTGGGAATGCTGGTGCTGATCATCGCCTTCGCGCTGTTCGCCGTCGAGGAGCTCGACGAACGCTACCTGATCTACAACGCCTTTTTCCTGATCGCCAGCCGGTCGGTGCTGGCACCGATCCTCGCCACGTCGTTCTACAGCAACATTCTCTACCGCCTCCAGCAGCGCTATTTCCACTCGCTGGCGGCCGAGATCACGATGACCGATCCGCTGGCGGCCGAGAAGTACACCTCGTCGCTCAACTCGTCGCTGGCCCAGGGACACAGCTACAACGAGGCGGTGCAGCTGGCCACCGGTTCGCTCAACGCGACGCTCCAACAGCAGAGCCTGCTGCTGGCGCTGAAGGAGATTCTGGAATGGCTCTTCGTGGCGTCACTCGTCATTGCGGTGATCTCGCGCTTCATCCCCTTCCACAAGACCATCCGCGTGAAGTACACCAAGGCCGGAGACGATATGGTCTGACCGCCGGACCAGCCCGTCGGGACACGACACAACAAAGCGGGAGGCGCATCCGATCGGATGCGCCTCCCGCTGTCTTTCCGGCGGCTCAATCGGCCGCCCGTGCACCGATCAGGCCCGCCGCTCGTGGTCCTTGCGGTAGATCTGGTAGGAGTTTACGAAGTTTTGCCATACTATATACGCAGTCGGCGCGATCGACGAAATGGGGTTCAGAAAGGCCTGCGCCATCCAGACGGCCAGCACCGTATTCTTCTGACCGAGCGACTGTCCGCCGGCCACCGCATCGCCGTAGCGACGCCCCAGCCGCCGTCCGATCTTGAACTGCAGCAGGCAGATCACCAGCGCCGCAAAGGCCAGCCACAACTCGGTGGCAATCGAGGCGTCGTGCAGATCGATGATGAAGCAGGTCGTGCGGCCGATGATCACGATGAGCGACAGCAGCCACATGTAGAACGAGATCTGGCTGTGGTCGCCGATCCAGTGGGCCATCTTCGGGAAGACGAAGCGGAAGAACTGCGCCGCGGCGAAGGGTCCGATCAGCAGCGGAGCGACCCGGGCCAGAATCTGCGTAAAGGTGCAGACGCCCGTTCCCGTGAAGGTGAGGATGACAGGGGCCACCAGGGCGATCAGCATGTTGCTGATGAGGCTGTAGGTGGCCATCGTGGCGACGTTGGCCCCGAGCATGCCGGCGATGACCACGGCGGCCATCGCCACGGGTGCCAGGACGCAGACCATGGCTCCCTGGGCCACATCCACGTCGAGCGGACGCAGCACCGCGTAGACCGCCACACAGAGCACGATCTGGATGACGAACAGCCAGAAGTGGAGCATCGAGGGCTTCATCTGTTTGGGGCTGACGCGGCAGAAGGTGACAAAGAGCATCAGGAAGATCAGCGTCGGGGTGACCATCTGATGGCTGGCGGCTTCGAACCCGGCAATCGGACGGCACAGCAACGCCCCCACCACCATGGACGAAGGCATGGCAATGGTCTTGACGTTGCGGTGCAGATGTTCCAGCAGATGCATGCCGGCGGCGATTTAGGCGAGCAGCGCCTTGACCTTGGCCGAGATCTCCTTGCCGTCGGCACGTCCGGCAAGGCGCTTCGAGGCGACGCCCATCACCTTGCCCATTTCCTTCATCGACGTGGCGCCCACCTCGGCGATGATGGCCCGCACTTCGGCCGTGAGCTCCTCGTCGGTGAGCTGTTTGGGCAGAAACTCCTGATAGACGGCCACCTGAGCCAGCTCCTCCGAAGCCAGATCCGGGCGGTTCTGTTCGCTGAAGATCTTGGCGGAATCGGTCCCCTGCTTGGCCAGCTTCGAGATGATCTTCAGCACGTCGGCATCGGGCAGTTCGGCCACCTCCGGGCCGGCAGTCTTGGCCTCGATGATATACTTCTTGGCATTGCGGAGTGCGCTCAGACGCACCGTGTCCTTGGCCTTCATGGCCTCCATGATCCCTTTCGAAATCTGTTGTTCCAGTGACATAACTCTATAAAATTTAACGAATAATAGTGTTTATCTCTACCTTTGCTTCACGAGGAAGTCCAGCACGTCGCGCATCAGCCGGTCGCGGGCCGTCGCATCGCCCACCGTCTCGAACGGGAAGCTCGCCACGAAGGTCCGCCCGTCGGCCTCGCTCGCCACGGCCGCCGTCCCGCGGCCGTCGACGTAACGCATCACGCCGAAGGCCTCGCGACCCGCCGGAAGCAGCGCATCGGCCCGTTCGACAACGTAGCAATCCGGCCGATACTCCGTATTGAAGCGGTACTCGCCGCGCGTGAAGCCGGGATGGGCCGTCACCACGCGTATGCGGCCCGAACCCGTGCTGCGGCACCCCTCCATCCGGCAGTGGAGCACCTCGCGGGCGAAGGCCTCGTTGCGGGCGGCCGCCGTCGTGTCGCGCATCAGATCCGAGATGACATAGGCCCCCGAAACAAAGAGGGCTCCCACATCGGCCAGATAGCGGCGCAGGCGGCTCTGCAGCGCCTCGGGAAAGGCCTCGAAAGCATCGTCGCCCACCCCGCGGCCGATCGGCGTCGTACGCTGCTTGCCCAGGATCAGATCAACGGCGTCGTAGTCGCCGAGCGAGACCTCACCCTCCTCGACGGCCCGCACCGAGGCCGAACAGAACGAATAGCCGGCCGCCGCCACCGAGCGTCCGTGCAGCGCCGGATAGTCGAACGTATTGCCGCCGATGACATCGGTTTCGTAGTCGCTGTCGCAGGCCCCCAGGGCGATGCTGTCGACATTGCAGCGCGCCTGCGCCCGGTCGAAGACCCGTTGCGGACCGATGAACGAGATATCCATCCGGTCGGGCACGCCGCCGTCGAGATCCATGCGGAAACCGGCCAGCGAGTCGCTCTGCACGGTCTCGGGACCGCTCACGCGGTTGAATCCGTTGACGATCAGCACCCGTCCCCGTTCGTCCGCAACGCGGCACACCGCCAGCGTCTCGCTCGGGAAGCTCTCGCCGCCGCCGTTGACCGCCGTCACGCGGTAGCTGTAGAGGTGGCCCGGCTCCTGATCGACCGTCACGCAGGGCGCGTCGACCCGGCGGCCGTTGTCGAATCCACCGTCGTCAAGCCGCGTATAGACCACGTAGCCCGACGGGGTGGCCGAAGGTTCGAGGGGATCCTCCGTGGGTTGCCACGAGAGGGTGACCTGCCCCTCCGGGGTGAACTCCGCGGCAAAGGCCGTGACCGGCAGCGGCTGGACGGTCACCTGTTCGGAGCCGTATTGCGAGGCGACGTAGCGCAGGATGCCCTTGTAGACGGCGCGGCTGACCAGGAAGCGGAAGCGCGGATCCTGACCGAGGCGCATGTCGGCAAAATTCTGGTGCGAAAGCAGTTCGAGCAGCATGGTCGGGACCCCCGGCACGCGGGCTTCGTAGTAGGCCCGGTTCCACAATCCGCGCCGCTGCCAGTCGGGTTCGCAGGTGCGGCGGATGTCGCTGACGACCTGCGACTGCACCAGATCGGCCAGATCGCGCGAACGGTAGCGGTCGGCTCCGCCCGCATAGCGGCCCCCCTGTTCGCGCGTATAGAAGATGGCGAGGGTCCCGACGATGCCGTCGCCGTCGCGCACCCCGGCGTCGGAATGGAACGCCAGCGCCAGATCGATCGGAATGCGGAGCCCCGTCGAGTCGGGAAGCCGCTCGGAACCGCCCGTCAGAGCATTGACCCAGTGAGCCCGCGACATGTAGTCGTCCTTGTAGTCGTCGAGGTTCTCCTTCGGCGTGTAGACCGACTCGGAGAAGCCGGCCCACTGCAGCCAGTAGCGCGCCCCCTCGCAGAAGCGCGGATAACCGCTCGTCTCGGCGATGTATTCGTGGTCGGTCCGCTGCGAGGCGTCGGCCGGCGTGCGGGCCACGTTGCCGAAGCCCCCGCCCAGCTTCACGGCATCGGCCGTGACGATTCCTCCGGCCCGCCGCGAGCGGTTCGTCAGCGTCACCACCGGCTGTTCGCCCGCCGCAAAGGCGAAGCGTCCCAGGTAGATCCATGTGCCGCCGCCCATCGTCTGGTTGACGGCAAACCGGGTCTCACCGCCCAGGTGGTGGACCGTATAGCAGGCATCGTCGACACTCTCCGGTGTCGTCTCGTAGCTCACGTAGAGGGCATATTCGCCCGCCTCGGGGATCGTCGCCCGCCACGTGGCCTCGCCCGAGGGGCTGTGCGTCACGCTGCGGATGCGGCGCGTCGTGCCGTCGCGGAAGGGGTTTTCGCCCGTCCGGTAGACCTCCCGCACGTGGGCAAAGCCCACGCCGCCCGGCTGCCAGCTCCCCTGCTCGGTGTATTGTGCCGGATCGTCGTTGTCGGCAAGCACCTCGTGCAGCTGGACGTCGCGTTCGCGCGGCAGCAGCACGCACGCCCCCGCCCGTTCGAGCATCGGCACCAGGTAGGGAAGCACGTAACTCTGCGTGTAGAGGTCCTCGCAGGTCTGCCACAGCGCCGAACGCTGCCACCGCCAGCGGTCGAGACGCTGGTCGAAGTAGCGGCCGTGGCTCTGCCAGAGGGCGATGTGGTGTCCGGCAAGTCCTTCGGGAGCCGACCAGGCCGTCGACAGGGGGGTGACCAGCGGGCGTTCGGAACGGTTGGTGAAGGGTACCAGCCGCCGTTTCTCGATCTGTCGCGCCACCTCGGCGGACGGTCGGCAGGCCATCGGGATCAGGTCGGCAATCTCGCGGCCGTCGGTATAGAGTTCGATCCGCGCCTTGCGATACTGGGCCGGCAGCAGCTCCCGCACCGAGTCACGCAGCGCCTGCACGCTCTCCACCCGGAAGGGGTAGTACGAGAGTCCGATCGTGGCGTAGATGCGCACCGCGCGGCGCGAGGCCTTGACCCCCTGCACCCGCACGGTGATGGGTTCGGCCTTCTGGTAGCCCCCCGAGACCTCGCGCGAGACGATGCGCGAAAGGGTCTGGCCGATGCGGGCACGCGTCGAGGCGCCGATCTCGGCAGCCCGGGCGGTCCCGAGGCCCGTCCCCGCCACGGCGAGGAGCAACAGCAGGATATGAAACAGTCTATTCTTTTTCATGGCGAAACGAAAGCAGATACATGCCGATCATCGTGAAGGCGGCGTTATAGATCAGCAGTTCGAAACCGATCCGGTAGTTCCACGCCGCGAGGGCCCACCGCTGCAGCAGGGCGCTCAGCACCGGTGCCGCCACCGCAACGAGCGGGATCCAGCGGTCGCGGACCCGGAGGCGCGTCACCATGCCGAAGGTGAACATGCCGAGGATCGGACCGTAGGTGTAGCTGGCCACCTTGTAGACCAGGTTGATGACGCTGTCGTCGGCCAGGTACTCGAAGGCGAGGATCACCCCGGCCATCCCGAGCGCCATGGCGATGTGGACCCCCCGGCGCAGGCGCGTCAGGCGGGTCTCGTCGAGGCGTTTCGTCCCCTCGAGGATGTCGACCGTGAAGGAGGTGGTCAGCGCCGTGAGGGCCGAGCCGGCGGCCGAATAGGTGCTCGAGATGAGCCCCACGACGAAGAGGATCCCCACGGCGAGCGGCAGTCCCCCCTCGACGGCCACCAGCGGAAAGACCTGGTCGCTCTTCTCCGGTAGCGACAGCCCCGTACGGTCGGCGTAGAGGTAGAGCAGTACGCCCAGCACCAGGAAGAGGAAGATGACGAAGATCTGGCTCACGGCCGTCAGCACGATGTTCTTCTGCGAATCACGCGGCGTAGCGCAGCTCAGGTTGCGCTGCATCATGTCCTGATCGAGCCCCGTCATGGCCACCAGCAGCACGATCCCCGCAGCGAACATCTTCCAGAAGTAGCGGTCCGAGGCGGGGTCGTCGAAGAAGAAGATCCGCGACAGGGGCGAGGCGGCCACCTCGCGGGCGGTCTCCGTCACGTCGAGATGCAGCGCGCGCATGATGAAGAGGATCGACAGCACGAGGCTCCCGACCAGGCACAGCGTCTTGAGCGTATCGGTCCAGATCAGCGACTTGACGCCCCCCTGCTGCGTGTAGAGCCAGACGAGCGCCATCGTCACCAGGGCGTTGACCCAGAACGGGATGCCGTAGTGGGCGAAGACCAGCAGCTGGAGCACCGCGCAGACGACGTAGACCCGCAGGGCGGCGCCGAGCATCTTCGAAAGGAAGAAGAACCAGGCGCCCGTCCGGTGCGAGGCGACGCCGAAGCGGTCGTCGAGATACTCGTAGAGCGAGACGACCCGCAGCCGGTAGAAGGTCGGGATCAGCACGAAGGCTACGACCAGCTGCCCGACCGTGAAGCCCGCCACCATCTGCATGTAGGAGAACGAATCGGCCGCAACCGATCCCGGTACGGAGATGAAGGTGACGCCCGACATCGCCGCCCCGATCATGGCAAAGGCCGCCATGTACCACGGCGTGCGGCGGTTGCCGGTGAAGAAGCCGGCATTGTCGGCCCGGCGGCCCGAGAGCCACGCCACGGCAAACAGCACGGCGATATAACCCAGTACGGTAAGAATAACGGCGGCAGGTGTCATGAACATGCGGTTTCGGTTTGAGGCAGCGACGGTCCCGGAAGTGGGCGATTCGGCGGAGATATCTCCGCGCGGAGCTGTCCGATGAAGGAGGGCGCTGCCCGTTACATATTGGGCAAAGATACGAAAAAGCTCAATACGATATACACCACCGGCCGGATTCGGCACAGCGAAAAGAGAAGAGTGCGATCGGGCAAAATCCGAATCCTAACAACCGGATCCGGCGCAGCGAAGGCGGAGAGCGGACAAATCGGGCAATTTCCAGGGACCGGGGGCGGGCAACTGCACCGGCGATGGATGGCGGGCGCGGAAACACAGTCCGAAACCGGACAACGGGAGGAGGCGGCCCTCCGTCGGCGGATTCAACCAATCGGCCAACCGGAGGTGGACAAATCGGTCAACAAAAATCGAAGTCTCCCACACGCGGCCGGAAGCGGGCGGAAGATCGGGAAGATCCCTCCCGGCAGACGGAGCCGCCCGCGAAATCGGGACCTTGAAAGTCGCTGCCCATAAAATCGAGACCCGGAGAATTGCTGCTCATAAAATCAGGGGCCGGCGAGCTGCTGCCCCAAAAATCGGGATCCGGAGAGCCGCTTTCCGCGAAATCGGGGTCCGCAGAGCTGCAGCCCGCGAAATCGGGGTCCGGAGAGCCGCGGCGCCAGGGCTCCGGGTCGAAATTCCGAACGACAACGCCGGCAGGGGCTGAAAAAGGCACGCATCTTGTCCGAAGATTCGGGAATCGGAGAATCGGGAATCGGCGGATTTTTCGTATTTTTGTCCGCAAGGCCCCTCCGTCTGCCGACGGTGCGGTGCCTCCACCCCGATTTCACACGGAAAAAACCTCAAAAACTGTCAGATATGGCTTTCTTCAAGGAATTCAAGGAGTTCGCCCTCAAAGGCAATGTCATGGACATGGCCGTCGGCGTAATCATCGGAGGCGCATTCGGAAAGATCGTCTCCTCGCTCGTGAACGACATCCTCATGCCCCCGATCGGCGCTCTGATCGGAAACACCGACTTCTCACAACTGAGACTCGACATCTCAAAGATCCGCGACGTGACGACCGGCGCCATGAAGTCCGTCGAAGGACTTGTCGGCGGAGGCGATGCTGCCGCGCAGGACGCACCCGTCGAACCCATCTATTGGAACTACGGCGCCTTCATCCAGCAGTGCGTCGACTTCGCCATCCTGGCCTTCTGCGTCTTCCTGATGGTCAAGCTGATGAACCGTCTGATGAAGAAAAAGGCCCAGACCCCGCCCGCTCCCCCCGCACCCTCGAAGGAGGAGCTGCTCCTCACCGAGATCCGCGACCTGCTGCGCGAACAGCAGCAGAAAAAGTAGATCGATTGCTCAACCCTTTGCGGCAAAACGCCCCGGCCTGCTGGTCGGGGCGTTATCTTCGGAGGAATAAGGAGATGCCGGATGGCCGAACGTCATTCCTGCGTCTCGGGAGCCGAAGCCGTCGAAGCGGAATCCGCGGTCGGCGCAGAATCGGCTCCGGTGGCTGCCGAAGAGCCGGTACCGGCAGGCGTCGCGGCAGGATCGGTGCCGGTTGAGGCCGCCGGCACGAAGACAGAGGCGGAAGACATTCCCGATCCGGAACCGGTCGCGACAGGATCGGAGCCGGACGCAGCAGAATCGGAAGCGGCAGGATCGGTGCTGGACGTGGAACTCGATTTGACGGCATACTCCTGCAGGATGTAGGTCGTGAAGATCGGGAAGAACATCATCCCCAGCGACGGCAGCAGGACGCAGACCACCTTGCCGACGGCCGTCACCGGGAAGATGGCGGCACCGACCGTCGTAACGTTCATCCACGCCCACCACAGCGCATTGCCAAAGCCCTCGAGTTTGGGGTTGACGAGCGCTTCGTAGTCGTAGAAGACCAGTGCCGAAAGGTAGGTGAAGACCACCACCGTGAAGAGATAAGCCGCAAACAACCACTGCATCCGGTTGCGGAGGGCCATCCAGCGAACGATGATGAACATCGCCAGGAAGGCCCGCAACATCGGCACCAGTCCGACGAGGATCCCCCAGTCGTGCGTCATGCGCACGCCCGTCCACGAAATCAGCGTCAGGTAGGGAATCGAGATCAGCAGGTAGAAGAGATGGCGCACGAAAAAGTGCAGCTTGCGGTCGGCCTGCAGCAGGCGGACCAGAAAATCGTAGAGAAAAATCACACAGACGAAGAACTGGACCGTCAGGTAGCTCCTCGAGAGATGGACGTGGTCGCCGGCAAGAATCTCCCAGGAAAGGGCCACGAGCAGGACCACTCCGGCCAGCAGTTTCAGGGAACCCAGCAGGTCGGCGCCATCGGAGCGTGAGGATTCGGAGGTAGTCATGAAAAATTTATTTTCGCACAGATGACTCAAAATCAGTGCCAAAAGAGATGGGCTGGAATTTTTCAGCAGATTTTTCACTCGAATATTTTGCAGGTTTGAAATTTTCGATTACCTTTGCACTCGCAATAACGAAATGGCGGGATAGCTCAGCTGGTTAGAGCGCATGATTCATAATCATGAGGTCGAGAGTTCAAGTCTCTCTCCCGCTACCACTTAAAAAACCAAGCACTTACAGCGATGTAAGTGCTTTTCTTTTGCGCTTTTCCTGCTTTTTCCCCGAATTAAATCCCCTTTATAACGCATTGTAGCGGCATTGGGTCGCATTGTCGTTACCGCTCCACTTGCCAAAAACTTGCACACAATGGCCACCATTTCCTTAAAACTCGACCGACGGCGGGCTAACGTTCGCGGACTATACCCGATTCAGGTCCTCCTCCCCTCGAAAGGGAAAGTAACGGCCATTGGCACCCGCATCAATATCCGGCCCGAACACTGGAACGGCGAAGTCAACAAGGCCGTCGTCCCGAAGTGTCCGAATGCCCGCGCGATCAACGAGAGCATCGAGGCGCTCTTCTTCCGATACACGAACACGATCCGGAAACTGGATAACAACGAAAAGTCGACCGGCTTCCTGCTCCGGTTGCACCACGCCGGTATCCAGCATCGTGACCTCAATAGCGGGACTATACTCTCCCTCAGCGACAAACAGCGTGCATATCGCTATCACAACAGGATCCGCATATGTCGGTCTGGTCACGGAAACCTGCTTCGCGGAGACAGGAGTAGAGGTCTATTGTGACGACTCCGACACCGGAAAAATCAAACAACTCCGGCAGGGCGAGATTCTGGCTGCGAATTCGGACTGCGGACGCCCGTCGCACGCAACGTCGGGCCGGACACCCGTACTTTCGATTCGAGACCCCACTTCAACTCGGAAATTACCACCTGCCCCACCCCGGTTTTCCCTCCGTCGGTTATCCGGCCATGAAGATGGCCACCGGACGCTGCACGCAGAACGTACCGCTGTTCCCGCCCCGAATCGACAACCGAAGCACCAACCGTCTGTCGGTTCACTACAAGATATCCTCCAAATCCGGCCGGCAGATTCCTGATCGTCAAACGGCAAAGCAGCCAGCAATCCTCCAATCCGGAATCCGCCGAATCCGCTCCATCCCGAGACCAAAAAACCGCCTGCAGGAGTCCTGCAGGCGGAATAGATAACGGTCAATCGGAATACGATCAGGCGATGTCAATCAGCGGTGCGTCCGTCGCGACATTCTGACCCTCGCTGACGAAGATCTGCTTCACCTCACCGGCAAAATCCGTCGTGATCGAGTTCTCCATCTTCATGGCCTCAAGCACGGCCACCTCGTCACCGGCCTTCACCTTGTCGCCGACCTTCACCTTCAGTTCGATCACTCGACCCGGCAGCGGAGCCACAACGGCCTTGCCCGTGATCGTGATCGGAGCGGCCTCCTCAACGGCGGCTGCCTTCTTCTCCTCGGCTGCCGCTGCGGGTTTCGAAGCCTGGTAGGCCTTCACCTTCTCGTTGGTCAGGAAGGTCTTCGCAACAAGCGGGAAGAGCTCGAGCAGCAGAACCTCCTTCTCATTGGCGGCCAGCTTGACGCCTCCGGCCTCCGGAAGCTCGGGATTGGGCTGCATCTGGTATTTCGACGTGTCGTAGGGGGTCTCCTCACGCACTCCGCAGATCTTGAAGCGGAATTCCGGATCGATCTTCACCGGCGTCTTGCCGTATTCGCCCTTGACCAGACCGACGAACTGCGACGACTTGTTGGTGTACATCGGACGTCCGGCCTTCTCGTCCAGGGCGCAGTTCACGGCCTGGGCACCCACGATCTGCGACGTCGGCGTTACCAGAGGCGGCAGACCGGCGGCCAGACGCACCGTCGGGATCAGCTCCATGGCGCGCGGCAGGATCTCCTCGGCCTTCAGCTGCTTGAGCTGGGCAACCATGTTCGAGTACATGCCGCCCGGGATCTCGGCCTTCTGAACCAGTTCGTTCGGAGCCGGGAAGCCGAAGTAGGCCTCGATCTTGCGGCAGGCGTCGATCGTACCGGCCTCGTCGTCGGCCTGAGCCGCCTTGATGGCACGGTCGAACAGTGCGTCAACCTCTGCAGGGAGCTTATCCGTCAGCGGGTTGAACGGTTTGGGTTCGGGTTTCTCGGTGCCGAATACCGACTGGTTGAGCTCCTTGCGGATCTCGCGCAGCTGCGTGTTGATCTTCGCCACGGCCTCCATGTTGACACCCAGGTCGATGCCCAGCTTCTTGCAGAAGACGTAGACCAGCTCGATGGCCGGAGCACCCGTACCGCCGGCAAAGTACCAGCAGTTCGTATCGACGATGTCCACGCCGGCCACGATGGCTGCCAGCACCGATGCCAGACCGTAACCCGGCGTACAGTGGGTGTGGAAATCAACCGGAATCGAGATATTCTGCTTGAAGAGCTTGACGAGCGTGGCGACGCGGCGCGGCGGAATCAGACCCGACATGTCCTTGATGGTGATCATGTCGGCACCGAGGGCGGCCATCTGCTTGGCCTTGTCGAGGAAGTAGGCATCGGTGAAGACCGGTGCGGGATTCTTCTTGCCGCGCAGCTTGTCGAAGAAGCTCAGCTCGGGGTATTTCGGGTCTACGGTGTAGCAGACGGCGCAGTCGGCGATACCGCCATACTGTTTGACATATTTAACCGTCGATTTCACGTTGTCGACGTCGTTCAGCGCATCGAAAATACGCATGATACCCAGACCGCTCTGGATCGAATTGCGGCAGAACCCGTCGATGATCTCGTCCGTATAGGGCGAATAGCCGAAGAGGTTGCGGCCGCGCGACAGAGCCGTGAGTTTCGAGACGTTCCCGACAGCCTTGTAGATGGTCTCCAGGCGCGTCCACGGATTTTCGTTCAGGTAGCGCATGACCGAGTCGGGCACGGCGCCGCCCCAAACCTCCATCGCATAGAAATTCGCATCCTTGTAGAACGGCAGGCAGCGGTTGATCTGCTCCTGGTTCATACGCGTTGCGAAGGACGACTGCTGACCGTCGCGCAACGTCAGGTCTCTGATTTTGAGATTTCTTGCCATTTGTACTTCGATTTTACTGTTATTACAATAACAAAGGTAATAAAGCCTTACGAATATACAACTTTTTCACAAGAAATTTTCAGAAAAAGATCGCGATTCAGTTACTTTTTATAAAAAACGAGGCGAAAACGAGGAATAAATGGAGTTTTCGGGGCGGCCGCCGGGCAAACATTGGGCGGCATCGGCCGGGCGGAAGGAGCACAAAAGGAAAAGCGGAAGCGGAACTCGGGGAGCGGAAAGGGGGCGCAAAAGGAAAAGCGAAAGCAGGACTCAAGGAGCAGAAAGGGGGCGCAAAAGGAAAAGCGAAAGCGGGATTCGACACCCTGCCCCCGGGATTCTGTCCATGGGATCTTGAGACAGGGTGCTCAACGGCAGTCGCCGCGGCCGTCGAGGTACCGGCACTTGAACAGATCGACGAAATAGAGAAACATCGCCAGCAGCAGCGGGCCGAAGATCACCCCCATAAAGCCGAAGAGCGACAGCCCGATGAAGACGCCGAAGATCGTCACAAGCGGATGGGTGTGGGCCATGCGTTTCTGCAGCACGAAGCGCACGACGTTGTCGACGTGCGTGACGACCAGCGACCCGTAGAGCACCAGCCCCACGGCCGGTGCCCACGCGCCCGTGAGGGCCATGTAGGCCGCCAGCGGAACCCAGACCAGCGCCGTGCCGACGATCGGGATGACCGTGGCAAAGCACGTCAGCACGCCCCAGAACAGCGGGCTCGGCGCCCCGAAGATCAGGTAGCCGGCATAGGCCACGAAGCCCTGGACGACGGCCAGCAGCGGGATACCGATGGCATTCGAGCGGACGATGAGGTGGATTTCGTGGGCGACGTTGCGCGAAACCGCCCGGTCGAAGGGCAGCAGATCGCGGCAGTAGTCCTCCATGCGCCGGCCGCCGATCAGCAGAAAGTAGAGCACGAAGAGCAGCACGACGATGTTGATGGCAAAGTCGACCATCCCCTCGACAAGCCACTGCCCCACGGTCGGGATCTGACCGACCAGCCACCGCACGTTGGCTTCGGACCAGAGTTCGTAACCGGTGCGCGCCTCGACCAGATCGGCCAGGTGTCGCAGCGGAAGGATCAGCGTCCGCGGATTGACGACCATCCCCTGGATCTTGACAGCCACCATCCAGCCGATCAGCGAGATCGGGATCAGAAAGCAGAAGACCGCCTCGCCCAGCAGGGTCGAGGCGGCCAGAGCGGGTCGCCAGCGGCGGCGTTCGGTCAGAAAGCGCATCTGACGGCGCAGCAGCACGTAGATCGTCACGGCCCCGAGCAATCCGCCCAGAAACGGGATGATCTTGAGGAAGATCACCACGCCGAGGCCGATGATCAGCACGAAGAGCGAATAACGCCCGTATTTTTCACGGATGGTGTGCATACGGCACTCCTCCGCTGCAAGGAGCGTGCCGCAAAAGATCGCACAGCGGCGGAACAGGCCAGTTCCGGTCGGCCGGCAGCCGGATCGCTGCCGTTACGGAAAGATTCCGGTCGGCTGACTGCCGGACCGCCACTGTTCCAGAAAGATTCCGGTCGGCCGGGAGCCGGATCGCCACTGCTCCGGGAAGATTCCAGTCGACCGACTGCCAGACCGCCACTGTCCCGGAAAGATTCCGGTCAGCTGACTGCCGGACTGCCACTACTCCGGGAAGATTCCAGTCGGCCGACCGTCGGGACGTTGCAGTCCCGCACGGTTACTCCCGGTCGTCGAGCAGCTTGCGCCGCAACGCGTCGCACGAAGCGGCCGGATCGCGGTGGTTGAAGAGGTAGCCGTGGATGCCCAACTGCTCGGCCGTCGCGATGTTGGCCTCGCGATCGTCGATGAAGAGCGTCTCGGCGGGATTCAGTCCGTAACGCTCGAGCAGGATCTCGTAGATACGCGGCTCGGGCTTCACCACCAGCTCCTCGCACGAAATCACCTCGCCGTCGAAGAGTCCGTAGACCGGGAAGCGGCGCAGATGGGCGATGAACTCGTGGGCCATGTTCGAAAGAACGTACAGCCGATAGCGTCCCGAGGCCTTCAGGTCGCGGACCAACCGCTCCGTAGCGGGGATGGGCTCCTGCAGATCGATAGCCTGCTGCAGCACCTCGGCACAACGTTCGTAGGGATAGCCGGTCATATCGACAAGCGTTTGGGTCACCTCCTGTAGCGTATTCACCCCGCGGTCGTACTCCTCCCAGAAGCGCGGCATCTGCGGAGCCCGCAGAAAGCTGAAAAATCCCAACAGATCGGCATCACACTTGTTCCTGTCGCGGGCGAAAAGCACTCCGCCCAGATCGAATACGATATTTTTCATGGTCTTCATTTTCACGCCTGCAAAGATAGGGATCCTTGTGCGCAACCGCAAATTTTCGCAGCGCTTCCGCCCGCCCGAGGTAAAAACAAAGACGGCTCTCCGCAGAGAACCGTCTCCAGTATGAATGGTTTGACCAAGGTAATCGCCACCCGGTCCCGGCAGAAACACGCTGTTCTCGGCCCACCGGCTGAGATGCCTTTCTTGTGGTCCCCCGGCTGAGACACGCTCCGCAACCCGCCCCTGCCAAAGCACTCGTCACGCGGCCCCAACCCAAGCACTCTTCTCGCGGCCCCCCGGCGGACGGTGGTCAGAAGAGGTGGAAGGCAACGGTCAGACCGGCCATGACGATCGAAACCATCGACATGAGCTTGATGAGGATGTTGAGCGACGGGCCCGACGTATCCTTGAACGGGTCGCCCACCGTATCGCCGACGACCGTAGCCTTGTGGCATTCGGAGCCCTTGCCGCCGAAGTGGCCCTCCTCGACCATCTTCTTGGCGTTGTCCCACGCTCCGCCGGCATTGGCCATGAAGACCGCCAGCACGAAACCCGAGCTCAGACCGCCGACCAGCAGGCCCATGACGCCCGCCACACCGAAGATCAGCCCGACGGCCACCGGTACGATGATGGCCAGCAGACTCGGGAACAGCATCTCACGCTGCGCCCCGCGCGTCGAGATGGCCACGCAGCGCGCATAGTCGGGCGTCCCTTCGCCCGTGAGGATTCCACGGATCTCGCGGAACTGGCGTCGAACCTCCTGCACCATGCTCTCGGCGGCACGGCCCACGGCGTTCATCGTCAGGCCGCAGAAGAGGAACGACATCATCGCCCCGATGAAGATGCCGATGAGCACCGTCGGGTTCATCAGCGAGATGTGGTAGTAGTCCATGAAGTCCAGGATCGAGGCATCCTGCACGAACCGCGTCGCGCCGCTCGGCAGGTCGAGCATCGTCACCCCGTTGTGCAGCAGTCCGATGCGGATCTCCTCGATGTACGAGGCCAGCAGCGCCAGCGCCGTCAGCGCCGCCGAACCGATGGCGAAACCCTTGCCCGTGGCGGCCGTCGTGTTGCCCAGCGCGTCGAGGGCGTCGGTACGCTTGCGCACCTCCGGGCCCAGACCGCTCATCTCGGCATTGCCGCCCGCATTGTCGGCAATCGGACCGTAGGCGTCCGTGGCGAGCGTGATGCCCAGCGTCGAGAGCATCCCCACGGCCGCAATGCCGATGCCGTAGAGACCCAGCGAAAGGTTCTGCGGCGCCAGCATGTTCTGTACGTCGAAACCGATGGCGCAGAGGTAGGCCAGAATGATCGCCACGCCGATCGTCACCACCGGAATGGCCGTCGAGATCATACCCAAGCCGACTCCGGCGATGATGACCGTCGCCGGGCCCGTCTGCGAACTGCCGGCAATCTTCTGCGTCGGCTTGTAGGAGTGCGACGTGTAGTACTCCGTGGCCTGGCCGATGACGATACCGGCTGCCAGACCCGTGATGACCGAGAACGACAGCCCCAACCAGTTCTGGATCCCCAGCAGGTAGAGGATGCCGAAGGTCGCAAGGGCGATCAGCACCGAGCTGAAGTTGACCCCCACGCCCAGCGAACGCAGCAGATCGCGCATCGAAGCCCCCTCCTTCGTGCGGACCAGGTAGATGCCCACGATCGAGAGGACGATGCCCACCGCCGCGATCAGCATCGGGGCCAGCACGGCCTTCAGCTGCAGCGCCTCGCTGCCGGCCGTGGCAAAAGCCGCAGCTCCGAGGGCCGCCGTGGCGAGAATCGAGCCGCAATAGCTCTCGTAGAGGTCGGCACCCATGCCGGCCACGTCACCCACGTTGTCACCCACGTTGTCGGCAATGGTTGCCGGGTTGCGCGGGTCGTCCTCCGGGATGCCGGCCTCGACCTTTCCCACCAGGTCGGCACCCACGTCGGCCGCCTTCGTGTAGATGCCGCCGCCGACGCGCGCAAAGAGCGCCTGCGTCGAGGCTCCCATGCCGAAGGTAAGCATCGTCGTGGTGATGACCACCAGTTTCTGCGGTCCGGCCACGTCGACAAAGGCATTCAGCACGATGTACCAGAACGAGATGTCCAGCAAGCCGAGGCCCACGACCACCAGTCCCATCACGGCACCGCTGCGGAAGGCCACCTTCAGACCGCGGTCGAGCGACTGCCGCGCCGCATTGGCCGTGCGGGCCGAGGCGTAGGTGGCCGTCTTCATGCCGAAATAGCCGGCCAGCCCCGAGAAGAAGCCGCCCGTGAGGAAGGCAAACGGCACCCAGCCGTTCTGAACCCCGGCCCCGTAGGCCAGGTAGGCGAAGAAGAGCGCCAGAATCACAAAGACGATGCCGACGACCTTGTACTGCTGGCGCAGGTAGGCCATGGCTCCCTTGCGCACGTGGGCCGCGATCTCGCGCATGCGCTCCGTACCCTCGTCCTCGCGCTTCATCAGCCGGTAGAAGGCCCACGCAAAGAGCAGGGCCACGATCGAGGCCGCAGGTACGACCCAGAAAATTGTCGGAATGTTCATATCAGGTAGTTGTTTGGTGATCGGCTTTATAGATATAAAGGTACGAAATTATTGCGAAACCTGTGTCGGTCAAGGCGATATTTCCGCAAAAAAAGCACCTCCGCTCCGCACAGTCCGCCGCTCGGCCGGAAAAGGTTGTCCGAAACGGGAAACCGGCGGGACGTTTTCGAAAATTTGGCTACCTTTGCAACGGATTTACCGCCGCGGCAGCGGGCACGGCCGACAGTCCCGCAGAAGGGACCGCCTCCCGCAGGTCAGGGCGGAAAACCGATTGTCAAACCTCTAACACACCCGTATCATGGACGAAGGCCCGGATCAAAACCGCGAATTCACCGATTTATTCACGAATCCGTAAGGGGTCCGGCCGCGGTCTCCTGCGGATCAAACCAGGAGATCATGCCATGAAAGAGATCAAAAGGCAACTGTCGCTCCCGGACGATGCCCCCACGTGGGAGCTCCGCCGGGAACTGGCCGCACGGAACCCGGTTCAGGCGGCCCGCATCCTCATCGATTCACCCTCCGAAGAGAGCGTATGGCTCTTCCGTGCACTCCCGACTCCGGTCGCCGAGCGCATCTTCCGCGCACTCGATCCGCCGGAACAGAGCCGGTTCATCGGGCGCATTGCCGAGCTGCTCGGACGCATTGCCGGGAGTCAGGAGCCGGAGCAGGAGATCGACCCGGACTCCCCGCATGACGAGCTGCCGGGATGCGTCGTCCGGCGTCTGCTCGAGGTGCTCCCGGCCGAAGAACGGGAGGTCCTCGCCCGCTTCGCCGGCTATCCCGAAGCATCGATCGCCCGCGACATGAGCGCCGGATTCATCGCCCTGCGCCCGGAATTCACCACCGAAGAGGCGCTCGAACAGATCCGCCGCTACGGCGCCGGCAGCCGCTCGATCGAGCGGCTCCACGTCGTGGACCCGGAGTGGCATCCGCTCGGCGTCATCCGCATCCGCGACCTGCTGCTCGCCCCGCCCGGATGCCGGATCGCCCGGCTCACCGTCCGCAGCTGCCCGGTTCTCCGCACGTCGGACGACCGCGAGGAGGTCGCCGCCCGATTCCGCGGCGAAGGCTCCGACTCGCTGCCCGTCACCGATTCGGCCGGGTGTCTGCTCGGGGTGGTATCCCCGGACGAAATCCGCGAAATCGAACGCGAAGAGGCCACCGAGGATTTCCAGAAGTTCGGCGGTTCCGAAGAGCTCGACCTCTCCTACACCCGCACTCCGCTGCTGTCGCTCGTCCGGAAACGCGCCGGATGGCTCGTCGTCCTCTTCCTGAGCGAGATGCTCACCGCCTCGGCCATGGGATACTTCGACGACGAGATCGCTCGCGCCGTGGTCCTCGCCCTCTTCGTCCCGCTGATCATCTCCAGCGGCGGAAACTCCGGATCGCAGGCCGCCAGTCTCATCATCCGCGCCCTGGCCCTCGGCGAACTCTCGCTCCGCAACGGCTGGTATGTCCTCCGCAAGGAGCTCCTCTCCGGACTGCTGCTCGGCGCCATCCTCGGCACCATCGGATTCGTGCGCATCCTCCTCTGGCAGCAGTGCGGCTTCTACGACTACGGCCCCTACTGGGCATGGGTCGCCACGAGCGTCGCCGTGTCGCTGATCTTCATCGTCCTCTGGGGAACCATTGCCGGAGCCATGATCCCCCTGCTGCTCAAGCGGATCGGACTCGATCCGGCCACCGCTTCGGCCCCCTTCGTCGCCACGCTCGCCGACGTCACCGGACTGATCATCTACTTCTCCGTGGCGGCCCTCTTCCTGAGCGGGAAGCTGCTCTGAAACCGCCCGCCCCCCTGGAACGAAAGAACCGGGATCCGACGCATCGGATCCCGGCTCTTTTCCGGTCTTCGGACTCCTCCGGCTAGCTGCCGAAGTTGTCGTAGAGGATGTTCTCAGGCGGCACGCCCAGCGAATCGAGCATCTTCACCACCGACGAGATCATCATCGGAGGTCCGCACATGAGGTAGATGCAATCCTCCGGAGCCTGATGGTGCTTCAGATAGTTCTCGTAGAGGACGTTGTGTACGAAGCCCGGCGTATAGGGGATACCTGCGGCATCGGCCTCCGGATCGGGACGGTCCAGCGCCAGGTGGAACGAGAAGTTGGGGAACTCCTTCTCGATCTCGTGGAACTCGTGCAGATAGGGAGCCTCCTTCAGCGCACGCGCTCCGTACCAGAACGATACCGGACGCTTCGTCTTCTCGGTCTTGAACAGGTGCATGATGTGGCTGCGCATCGGGGCCATACCGGCACCGCCGCCCACGAAGATCAGCTCCTGCGTGTCGGGCAGGTTGTCCGGCAGGAAGAACTCGCCGTAAGGACCCGAGATCGTCACCTTGTCACCCGGTTTGCGCGAGAAGATGTACGACGAGCAGATACCCGGGTTCACCTTCATGAACGCTCCGGCGGCACGGTCGAACGGCGGTGTGGCGATACGGATGTTCAGCATGATGATGTTGCCCTCGGCCGGGTGGTTGGCCATCGAGTAGGCGCGGAACGTCGGCTCGGGGTTCGTGGCCACCAGATCCCACATCTTCATCTTGTCCCAGTCGGCACGGTACCTCTCGTCGATGTCCATGTCCGAGAACTTGATCTGGTCGTACTTCGGAATGTCGATCTGGATGTAGCCGCCACTGCGGAACTTCAGGTTCTCACCCTCGGGCAGCTTCACCACGAACTCCTTGAGGAAGGTCGAGATGTTGCGGTTCGATACCACCGTGCACTCCCATTTCTTCACGCCCAGCACGGCCTCCGGTACATGAATCTTGAGGTTCTCCTTCACCTTCACCTGGCAGCCCAGACGCCAGTGGTCCTTGGCCATCTTGCGCGAAATGAAGCCCGTCTCCGTGGGCAGGATGTCGCCGCCGCCCTCCAGTACCTGGCACTTGCACATGCCGCACGAACCGCCTCCGCCGCACGCCGAAGGAAGGAATACCTTGTTGTTGGCCAACGTCGAGAGAAGCGTCGATCCGCTCTCGGTCGTGATGACCTTCTCGCCGTTGTTGATGTCGATCGTCACGGCGCCCGACGTGGTCAGCTTCGCCTTCGCGTACAGCAGCAGAGCCACCAGCACCAGCGTGATCACCAGAAAGGCTACGATCGCTATTAAAATCGTTGTTGTCATGGTTGCGAATTCTCTTAGTTTAGAACTGAATACCCGAGAAGATCATGAAGGCGATACCCATCAGACCCGTGATGATGAAGGCGATACCCGGACCCTTCAGCGCCGCGGGAATGTGCGAGTAGGTCGTCTTCTCGCGGATGGCCGCCATCATCACGATCGCCAGCCACCAGCCCAGACCCGAGCCCAGACCGTAGACGACCGTCTGCCAGAACGACGTCAGCTCCCCCGCATCGACCTTCTGCTGCATGAAGAGCGAACCGCCCATGATGGCGCAGTTCACCGCGATCAGCGGCAGGAAGATACCCAGCTGGCTGTAGAGCGTCGGCGAGAACTTCTCGACGAACATCTCCACCAGCTGTACGAACGCGGCGATCGTGGCAATGAAGACGATGAACGACAGGAAATTCAGGTCCACGCCCGGAACCAGTGCGTCGGCCTTCAGCACGTATTCATACAAGAGGTAGTTCAGCGGCACGGTCATCACCATCACGAACGTGACGGCTGCTCCCAGGCCGAGAGCCGTCTTCACGCTCTTCGACACGGCGATGTACGAGCACATGCCGAAGAAGAAGGCGAAGACCATGTTGTCGATAAAGATCGACCGGATGAAGATATTCAATGATTCCATATGTTATCCTCCTATTTTTCCTGTAAGTCCTTGTTGCGCGAACGGTGCACCCAGATGATGCAGCCCACGATGATCAGCGCCATCGGCGGGAACAACATCAGACCGCAGTTCGAATAGAATCCGCCTTCGGCCATGTACCAGCTTTCGGGAATGATGCGCAGCCCGAGCAGCGTGCCCGAGCCCAGCAGTTCGCGGAAGAAGGCCACGATGACCAGAATCAATCCATATCCCAGACCGTTGCCGATACCGTCGAGGAACGACACCCACGGCTTGTTGCCCAGGGCGAAGGCCTCCACGCGGCCCATCACAATACAGTTCGTGATGATCAGGCCGACGTAGACCGACAGCTGTTTCGAGACTTCATAGACATAGGCCTTCAGCACCTGGTCCACCAGGATCACCAGGGCGGCGATCACCACCAGCTGGACGATGATGCGGATTCGCGACGGTACGCCGTTGCGCAGCAGCGACATCACCAGGTTCGAAAAGCCCGTGACGACCGTCACGCTCAGTGCCATCACGATTGCCGGCTTGAGCTGTACCGTAACGGCCAGTGCCGAGCAGATACCCAGGATCTGCACGATGACCGGGTTGTTCGCGGAGAACGGGCCCGTCAGGTATTTCATGTTGTTACTCATTGCTTTCTGCATTTTCTTCGTTAGACACTTCAGCCGTTGCAGCCTCCGGTGCGGCGGCGGCCTGACGCTTCGACTCCAGCAGCGGCAGGTAGTTCTCCAGGCTGTTGTAGAGCATGGCCGTCACGCCGTCCGAGGTCTTCGTTCCGCCCGAGATGGCATCCACCTCGTGGGCCGGATCCTTCGCCCCGCCCTTGCGCAGCGTCACCGACACGAACTTGTCGCCTTCGAAAATCGTCTTGCCGACGAATTTCGCCTGATACTTCGGCGTGGCGATCTCGGCTCCCAGACCCGGCGTCTCACCCTTGTGGGCCATGATGATACCCGAGATCGTGTTCATGTCCTTCTCCAGAGCCACGTAGCCCCAGACCGGACCCCACAGTCCCATACCCGTCACCGGGATGACCATGCGGCCGTCCTTGGCCTCGAAGACCGGGAACTTGCCCTCGGCAAAGGCCGTCGGCAGGTCGTTGAGCAGTGCGAAGACGTCGCCGTCGATGCGCTGTCCCTCCTTGTTGACCACGTAGGCGTCGATGAACTGGTCGTACGACTCGTTCTCGGCCGAGAGCGACGAGAGGATGTTGCGTTTCTTCTCGTTCAGGTCGTTGGCATCCTGACGCGGCTTGAGTGCCAGGGCGGCTACCGCCAGCAGGATGGCCACGATCACAACCATCACCGTCGAATAGAGTATAATATAGGCGTTGCTGTTCGTATCGCTGAACAGACCCTTCTTCTTGGGTTCCGTCACCTCGGTGAATTCCGAGGCCGGAGCGGCGCAAACGGGACACTTTGCGGGGGCGGCGTCACCCTCGTGGATATAGCCGCATACGTTGCATTTGAATTTTTTCGTTGCCATAATCCCCTATTTTGCGAGTTTCACACGTTTCTTGCGCCGCGAGATGTTCGCCTCGACCACGAAGTAGTCGACCAGCGGTGCCAGCGCGTTCATGAAGAGAATCGAGAGCATCATGCCTTCGGGGTAGGCCGGGTTGACCACACGGATCATCACGGCCAGCGCTCCGGTCAGCAGGCCCACGATATACTTGCCCGTATTGGTCTGGGCCGACGTTACGGGGTCCGTAGCCATGAAGACGGCACCGAAGGCGAAGCCGCCGACGATCAGGTGCCACCAGGCCGGATACTCCGTCACGCCCAGCACCTGGAACAGGTAGCCCATGGCCAGTCCGCCGACGAAGACCGAGATCATCGTCCGCCACGAGGCGATGCCCGTCACCAGCAGGATCACGGCGCCGATCAGAATGGCCAGCGTCGAGGTCTCACCGAACGATCCGGGGATCATGCCCAGGAAGGCGTCCAGCGGCGAGTAGGTCATCGTACCGGTCGACGAGAGCTGCTCGAGGGCCGTTGCGCCCGAGACGCCGTCGACCTGTGCGCCCATCATCGTCCAGTTCGAATACCAGACCGTCTCGCCCGACATCGAGGGCGTATAGGCGAAGAAGGCGAAGGCGCGGGCCAGCAGCGCCGGGTTGAAGACGTTCATGCCCGTACCGCCGAAGACCTCCTTGCCGAAGATCACGGCGAAGGCCGTCGAGACGGCGACCATCCACAGCGGCGTCGACACGGGGAAGATCATCGGGATCAGAAGACCCGTCACCAGGAAGCCCTCGTTGACCTCATGGCCGCGCACCTGGGCGAAGTAGAACTCGATGCCCAGACCCACGATGTACGACACGCACACCATCGGCAGCACGCGGACCAGTCCGTAGAAGAAGGCCTGGAAGCCCTCCAGACCAACCTGCGAGCCCGTCCACCAGCATCCGAACAGGAAGGCCGGCATCAGCGCCAGCACCACGACGATCATCGTACGCTTCATGTCGTTGCAGTCGCGGATGTGTGCGCCCTTCACGGTCGTCGTGTTCGGCACGAAGAGGAACGTTTCGAACGCATCGAACGTCGACTCGAGGAAGCCCAGTTTCCCGCCTTTCGAGAACGTGGGCTTGATATTGTCCATAAATTTGCGAAGTCCCATCTTTAAGCCTCCTTGATCATTAAGTTAATACCGTCGCGGATGATCTGCTGGATCTCGATCTTCGAAGGATCGACGAACTCGCACAGCGCCAGATCCTCCTCCGTCACCTCGTAGATACCCAGATTCTCCATCTTGTCGATATCGCCCGCCAGGCACGCCTTCAGCAGGTACATCGGGTAGATGTCCATCGGCAGATACTGCTCGTAGAGGCCCGTCACCACGAAGGGACGCTCGCCGCCGTTGAGGTTCGTATCCAGATCGTAGGCCTTGTGCGGGAAGAGCCACGAGAAGTAGGCACGCGATACGGAGAACTTCTTCGTGCGCGGCATGGCCCAGCCCAGCAGCTCGTACTTGTTGCCCTCGGGGATGGCCGTCAGCTGGTTGGCGTAGTAGCCCAGGAAGCCGTCGAGCGAGGTCTTCGTACCGGTGAGCACATTGCCCGAGATGAAGCGCACGGCATCGCCCTCCTTCTGTTTGCGGACGTTGCCGCGGACGATCGAGTCGACCTTCGCACCGGCGATGACGCGCACGTACTGCGGGTGTTCGATCTCGGAGCCTGCCACGGCGATGATCCGCGTCATGTCGACACGGCCCTCGTTGAACAGACGGCCGATGATGGCCAGGTCCTGGATGTTGACCGTCCAGACCAGATCGCCCTTGTTGATCGGGTCGATGTGGTGGATCTGCACGCCGACGTTGCCCACGGGGTGCTTGCCGGCGAAGGTGTGCAGCTCGACGCCCTTGAGCTGGGCCATCTGACCCTCGTGGCCGGCCAGCATCGAGAGGTGAACTTTGCCCGGGGTGAGCTTGCGCATCACCTCGATACCGGTCTGCAGGTTCCGCTGCTCGGACTTCAGCACGAAATTGTAGTCCGGAGCCTGGGGCGCCGAATCGAACGCCGAGATGAAGATGGACTTCGGCGTGTCGGCGGGGTTGGCGATGATGCCGTAGGGGCGCTGGATGAGCATCGGCCACAGACCCGACTGGAGCAACAGTTCGACGATCTGGTCGCGCGTAGCCTTTTCAGGGGCACTCACCGTGAAGGCCTCGTACTCCTGTTTGGAGTCGGGGGTCACCGTCACCGAAAGCACCTTGCGCTTCTCTCCGCGGTTGATGGCCGACACCGTGCCGCTGACCGGCGACGTGAAGAGGACACGCTCGCTGAACTTGTTGAAGAACAGCGGCGTTCCGGCCTTCACCCGATCGCCTGCCTTGACCAGCAGTTTGGGTGTCACACCCTCGAAATCCAGCGGCGAGAGGGCATACTCCGAAGCCTGCGGCGCGTCGGCCAGCGACTCCTGGGGCTTGCCCACCAGATTGATGTCTAAACCCTTGCGTAAAGTAATGATTTTCGACATGGTTTAAGATTTTGAGTTATTTGTGTGTTTGGTTTCCGTCTTTTCCTGCAGCCGATCCTGCTGCGTGCAACCGCTGCCGGACCGCGCCCCGCTGCCGGAAACGGAGGGTTGTGCAGGCCGAAATTTCGGGTTGGATGCAGGCTCTTAGCTGTTAGCAGACTAACAATTACCGCGTGCGAAAGTACAAAATTTTTTCCGAAAAAGCCATCCCTGCGACCATTATTTCCTAAATTTACTTAAAATTCCTACTTTTGCCCGGAAAATGGAGCCCTGCGTCAACATACACACCCATCGACCCGCGGGATACGGCATCGAACTCCGCACCGCGGGTGTGCACCCCTGGGAGCCCGATCTGCACGCTGCAGAGCGACTTGCGGAGGTGCTCGGCGCCCAATTGGCCAACCAGTCGGGCCCGTCCGACGGGAGTTCCGCTTCACGGTCGGCGGCGGAGGTGCCGACGGTCGGGATGAGGGTCCCGGAGAAGCCGAACGGACGGGAGCTGGACACGGAGGAGCCGAACAGACGGGAGAGGGACACGGAAAACCCGACACGAACGACCGGATCCGCCGAGAGTCGGGACTCCGCAACGGGACCCGCCCTGCGGATACGGACCGCCGGGTTGGGAGAAGGCCAAGGCCCCGCAACAGGCCCCGCCCTGATACGGACCACCGGAACGGGAGAAGGGCAGGGCACCGGAAAAGAGCCCGTCCTGATTCGGACCGCCGGGACGGGAGGGAGCCAAATCCCCGCCACGGCTCCCGCCCTGCGGATACGGACCGCCGGGTTGGCCGCGGAATGGGTGGAGGTTACGGAGGTGGCGGCGGCCGGAATTCAGGCCATCGGCGAGATCGGCCTCGACTTTGCCTGCCGCAGCGACCGTACCCTGCAGACCGAGGTGCTGCGCATCCAGCTCCGGCTGGCTCACCGAACGGGGCTGCCCGTCGTGCTGCACTGCGTGAGGGCCTTCGAGCCGCTGATGCGCGAACTGGCGGCATGCCAGCCCCGCGAGGTCATCTTCCACGGATTCATCGGCTCCCCGGAGCAGGCCCGAACGGCCCTCTCACACGGCTGTTACCTCTCGTTCGGAGAGCGGACGTTCGCCTCGCCGAAGAGCCTCCGTGCCCTGCATGAAGTGCCGCTCGACCGCCTCTTCCTCGAGACGGATGACGCTCCGGTGTCGATCGAACGGATCTACGACCGTGCAGCCCGCGAACTCGGTCTCGAAGTCGGGGTGCTGAGGCGGGCCACGTACGAAAATTACAAACGCATCTTTGAACCGAAACACGAAAATGGATAACTGGCTCGAACGAACCGAACTGCTGCTGGGCGAGGAGAAGCTCGCCCGACTGAAACGGGCCCACGTGCTGGTGGTCGGACTCGGAGGCGTCGGGGCCTATGCCGCCGAGATGGTGGCCCGGGCCGGCGTCGGACGCATGACCATCGCCGATGCCGACACCGTCAACACGACCAACATCAACCGTCAGCTCGTCGCCCTGCACTCGACCGTCGGACGGCAGAAGGCCGACGTGCTGGCCGAACGTCTGCGCGACATCAACCCCGGGATCGAACTCACGGTCGTCAACCGCTACATCCGCGACGAGGAGACCTACCGCCTGCTCGACGCCGCGCGGTACGACTACGTGGTCGACGCCATCGACACCCTCTCGCCCAAACTCGCCCTGATCGCCGCCGCACTCGAACGCCGTCTGCCGCTGGTCAGTTCGATGGGCGCCGGCGCCAAGATGGACCCCACGAAGCTCGAAATAGCCGACATCTCGAAGACCCACCACTGTCCGCTGGCACACATGCTGCGCAAGCGGCTCCACAAACTCGGCATCCGTCGCGGATTCCGGGCCGTCTTCTCGCCCGAACCGATGCGCGAAGGGGCGATGATCCTCTGCGAAGAGCAGAACAAGAAGTCGAACGTCGGGACGATCTCCTACATCCCGGCGCTGTTCGGCATCGGCTGCGCCTCGGTGGTCATCCGCGGGCTGATCGGCGAACTCGATGCCCCGACCCCCGACTCCCCCACCGGACAGCCCGCCCCGTCGGGCGCCCCGGAGGCTCAGGAGGGCCAGATACCCGGTCCCTCGATCGAACCGGCTCCGGTCGGCCCGATCCCCGACGACCGGACGCACGGTGCCACGACCCGGACGGTTCCGGCGTCGCCGGAGGCCCAGGGTCCCTCGGCGCTCCGGGCCGGAGAAACGGAATAATACACACGAAATCAATCCGATAAACGACACAACGTCATGAAACCGAACATTGTCTTTCTGGATGAATACAGCCTGGGCGGAGCCGATCTTTCGGCCATCCGCGCGCTGGGAAACTACACGGCCTACGAGACGACGCGTCCCGAGGAGATCGTCGAACGCTGCCGGGAGGCCGACATCGTCATCACCAACAAGGTCCCCTTCGATGCCTCAACGCTGCGCGCCCTGCCCCGTCTGCGGCTGATCTGCGTCGCCGCCACGGGCGTGAACCACATCGATCTGACGGCCGCCGCCGAACAGGGCGTCGTCGTGAAGAACGCCGTGGGGTACTCGACCCACTCGGTCACCGAAACCACCATCGGCGCCGCCATCGCCCTGCTGCGGCAGATCACCTACTACGACCGCTTCTCAAAGGAGCACTATGCCGCCTCCGGCCGTCAGTTCCACTTCGGCCGCACGACCCACCAGCTCTGCGGGTCGCACTGGGGAATCATCGGTCTGGGGAACATCGGCCACAGCGTCGCCACTGTTGCCCGCGCCCTGGGCTGCGAGGTGGCCTACACCTCCACGTCGGGCGTCGGCCGGCAGGAGCCCTACCCCTGCATGCCGCTTGACGAACTGCTCGCCTGGGCCGATGTCGTCTCGATCCACTGCCCGCTCAACGACCGCACCCGCAACCTGATCGGGCCCCGCGAACTGGCCCGGATGAAGCCCTCGGCCCTGCTGATCAACGTCGCCCGCGGCGGAATTGTCGACGAGGCGGCGCTCGCGGCGGCTCTCGACGAGGGACGGCTGGCCGGGGCAGCTCTCGACGTCTTTGTCCACGAGCCCATCGAGGCCGGGAATCCGCTCCTGGCGGTGCGCGAACCCGACCGGCTGCTGCTCTCGCCCCACAACGCCTGGTCGCCCGTCGAGGCGGTCGAGGTGCTCGTCGAGTGCATCGTACGCAACATCCGCGAAAACTGGAAGAACGACTGACCATGGAGACCCCCGAAAACTGCCCGCTGACGCCCGACGAGCGACGCCGGCGGGTCTTCGAGTGGCTCGACGCCCACGGGATCCGCTACACGTGGTATGAACACCCCGAGGCGCCGACCATCGAGATCGCCCGCCAGTACTGGCACAACGACGGATCGAAGCACTACAAGAACCTCTTCTTCCGCAACCACAAGGGCAACCGCCACTACCTCGTCTGTTTCGACTGCGAGCAGTCGCTGGCGATCCACGACCTGGAGCACCGGCTCCGTCAGGGCAAGCTGTCGTTTGCCTCGGAGCAGCGCATGGAGCGCTGGCTGGGGCTGCGCCCCGGATCGGTCTCGCCCTTCGGGCTGATCAACGACCCGGAGAACCACGTCCACCTCTTCCTCGACGCCCGGCTCCGCGAGTGGCCCTCGCTGTCGTTTCACCCCAACGACAACCGCGCCACGGTCGTCATCCCGCGCGAAGAGTTCATGCGCTACCTCGCGGAAGTGGGAAACAGCCATGAATTTCTCGAGCTGTACTGAACAAGTTGATGATTTTTTGACTATCTTTATAAGGCATAAACCAATCATACCCAACAAAAACAAACCCTGCCATGAAGAAACTTGTCTTTGTACTGCTCATGACCCTCGGCTCCTTCGGGATGCTCCAGGCCCAGTCCATCCAGTCGGGCATCATGTCCTATCTGAAATCCGAAGGATACCTCCCCAGCTACGACGGGGACGGCGACATCCAGTTCAAAAAAGAGGGATGCTTCTACTACGTCATCGTCAAGGATATCGACGAGGGATACTCCTACGTCGAGGTCCGCGTACCTTTCAGCGTGACGGACATGTCGCTCAGCGAGCTGCAGCAGATTGCCTCGGAGATCAACACGGGCAAATACCTCTGCAAATGCTCGGCTCACGCCAACAACAACGGTGGAAACACGTTCCAGATCAGCATGGAGTTCGTCGTCTCCACGGATGCCCAGGCCAGATACCAGATGGGCCATGCCCTGCGGCTGATGCCCAAGTGGATCGAGGCTTTCGAAGCGTATTAGTCCCCCCGGGGAGTCCGAAAAAAAGGGAGGCCGGTCTCTGGACCGGCCTCCCTTTTTCGTACCATGCGGCTCCGCGGAGCCGTTGTTTCAGTTCGTCTTATTTCAGCTCGACCAGAGCCTTGCCGGTCATCTCCTCGGGCTGCGGAAGACCCATCAGCTTCAGCACCGTCGGAGCCACGTCGGCCAGAATGCCGTTGTGCACCGACTTCACGCGATCCGAAACCACCACGATGGGCACCGGATTGAGCGAGTGAGCCGTGTTGGGCGTGCCATCGGGGTTGATGGCGTTGTCGGCGTTGCCGTGGTCGGCGATCATCACCACCTCGTAGCCGTTGGCCTTGGCTGCCTCAACAACCTTTGCAACGCACTGATCCACAGCTTTCACAGCCTTCACGATGGCATCGTAGACACCCGTGTGGCCCACCATGTCGCCGTTGGCGAAGTTCAGGCAGATGAAGTCGAACTTCTGCTCGCCCAGCGCGGCAACCAGCTTGTCGGCCACCTCGGGAGCCGACATCTCGGGCTGCAGGTCGTACGTGGCCACCTTCGGCGAAGCGACCAGAATACGCTCCTCACCCGGAAACTTGTCCTCGCGGCCGCCGTTCAGGAAGAAGGTCACGTGGGCATACTTCTCGGTCTCGGCAATACGCAGCTGCTTCAGACCCTGCTTCGAAACCCACTCGCCGATCGTATCGGGCACGTCGGCCTTGTCGAAGAGGATGTGCAGACCCGTGAACTTGGCGTCGTACGGCGTCATGCAGCAGTAGTACAGCGGCATGGTGTGCATCCCGGCCTCGGACATATCCTGCTGCGTGAGGACGATCGTCAGCTCCTTGGCGCGGTCGTTGCGGTAGTTGAAGAAGATCACCAGGTCGTTCGGGCGGATCAGACCGATCGGCTGGCCCGCAGCGTCGACGTGAACGATCGGCTTGATGAACTCGTCCGTCACATCGGCATCGTACGACTTCTGTACGGCAGCAACCATGTCCGTATCGTGCTCGCCGACACCCTCGACCAGAGCGTCATAGGCCACCTTGACACGCTCCCAGCGCTTGTCGCGGTCCATCGCATAGTAGCGGCCGATCACCGTGGCGATCTGCCCGCCGGTCTTCGAGAGGTGCTCCTCCAGCTGGGCGATGAAGCCCTTGCCGCTGTGGGGATCGGTGTCACGACCGTCCATGAAGCAGTGCACGTAGGTGCGGTCCGAAATGCCGTACTCCTGCGCGATGTCGCACAGCTTGAAGAGGTGCTCGAACGACGAGTGTACGCCGCCGTTCGACGTCAGACCCATGAAGTGTACGCCGACGCCCTTCTCCTTCGCATACTCGAAGGCCTTGACGATTTCGGGGTTCTTCAGAATCGAGTTGTCGCGGCACGCGCGGTTGATCTTCACCAGATCCTGGTAAACGACCCGGCCGGCACCGATATTGAGGTGGCCCACCTCCGAGTTGCCCATCTGGCCCTCGGGCAGACCGACGTTTTCACCGTCCGTACGCAGTTCGGCGTGGGGATACTGCGCGGTCATGGCCGAGATGTAGGCCGGGTGAACCGTCCAGATAACGTCAGCCTTGTCGTGATGGCCGTCGCCCCAGCCGTCGAGAATCATCAATAAAACCTTGTTGCTCATATCTGTCTCGTTTTTTGATTGTTATTTCACTTGTGCCGCGATCAGCTCCACGGCCTTGTCAATGGCAGCCTGCAGACCCTCGGCATTCTTGCCGCCGGCCGTGGCGAAGAAGTTCTGTCCGCCACCGCCGCCCTGCATCAGCTTCGCCGCCTCGCGGACAACCGTTCCGGCATGGACGCCCTGGGCCGTGATCTCGTCGCCGAGCATCACCGTCAGCGTCGGCTTGCCCTCGCAGAGCGATCCGACTACCAGCACCAGGCGCGGCAGGCGCTGCCGCAAATTGTAGGCCAGATCCTTCACCAGATCCGGACGACGGTCGGTCTGTGCGGCGAAGAGCTGCATGCCGTCGCGATCGGGTGCCGACGAGGCGATCTTGTCGGCCCACTGCGCCACCTGTTCGCGGCGCATCGCCTCGACCTCCTTCGAGAGGGCCTCGTTGCTCTCGAGCATCTTCTTGACAGCCTGCACGACCTGCGGATTGTTCAGGTACTCGGCCACGTTGCGCATCGTATCCTCCGCAGCATCGATCACCTTCTCGGCCTGTTCGCCCGTGACGGCCTCGATACGCCGTACACCGGCCGAAATGGCCCCCTCGGAGAGGATCTTGAAGTAACCGATCGTTCCCGTAGCCCGCGTGTGGGTTCCGCCGCAGAGCTCGACCGACGTGCCGAAGCGAACCATGCGCACCCGGTCGCCGTACTTCTCGCCGAAGAGCATCATCGCACCGGCGGCAGCGGCCTCCTCCTTCGTCGCCGAGCGGTTCTCGACGAGCGGGTAGTCGGCGCGGACGGCCCGGTTGACCAGGTGCTCGACCTCGCGCAGCTGCTCGGGGGTCACCTTCTGGAAGTGCGAGAAGTCGAAGCGCAGCATCTCGGGCGTCACGAGCGAGCCCTTCTGCTCGACGTGCGATCCGAGCACCTTGCGCAGCGCCTCGTGCAGCAGGTGGGTGGCCGTATGGTTGTTGGCGGCGTTCTGCCGCTTTTCGGGATCGACCTTGGCGGTGAATTCGGCCGCGGGGTTCTCCGGAAGCTGGTTGACGATGTGGATGATCAGACCGTTCTCCTTCTCCGTGGCGACGATCGGAATCCGCTCGTTGATGCTCTCGATCACGCCCGTATCACCGATCTGACCGCCCGAATTGCCGTAGAACGGCGTGCGGTCGAAGACCAACTGGTAGGAGGTCTTGCCCTTCGACGTCACGCGGCGGTAGCGGGCGATATGGATCTGCTCGGTCAGCGTGTCGTAACCCGTGAAGATGCTCTCCTTGATCGGGAGGAGCTCCACCCAGTCGTCCGTATCGACGGCGGCGGCGTTGCGCGAACGCGCCTTCTGGGCCTGCAGCTCCTGCTCGAAGGCCTCCAGATCGACCTCCACGCCCTGTTCGCGGGCGATCAGCTCCGTCAGGTCGATCGGGAAGCCGAACGTATCATAGAGTTCGAAGGCATCCTTGCCCGAGATGCGGTTCGAGCCCTCCTTCTTCGTGCGGGCGATGACTCCGTCCAACAGGTTGATACCCGTGGCCAGCGTCCGCAGGAAGGCGGCCTCCTCCTCCTCGATCACCTTCATGATGAGGGTCTGCTGCGCCTTCAGCTCGGGGAACTGGCCTCCCATCTGCTCGACCAGCCCCGGAACCAGCCGGCAGATCGTCGGCTCGGTGAAGCCCAGGTAGGTGTAGCCGTAGCGCACGGCACGGCGCAGGATGCGGCGGATCACATAGCCCGCCTTGACGTTCGACGGAAGCTGTCCGTCGGCAATCGAGAAGGCGATGGCACGCAGGTGGTCGGCGATCACGCGCATGGCCACATCCGACTTCTCGTCCTCGCCGTAGCGCTTACCCGCCATCGAGGCGATGCGCGAAATGGTCGGCTGGAAGACATCCGTATCGTAGTTCGACTTCTTGCCCTGCAGGATCATGCAGAGGCGCTCGAAGCCCATGCCCGTATCGACGTTGCGCGCCGGAAGCTCCTCGAGCGAACCGTTGGCCTTGCGGTTGAACTGCATGAAGACCAGGTTCCAGATCTCGATCACCTGCGGGTGGCCGGCGTTGACCATCTCACGACCCGGCTTGGCGGCAATCTCCGCCTCGTCGCGCAGGTCGAAGTGGATCTCCGAGCAGGGTCCGCACGGCCCCGTCTCGCCCATCTCCCAGAAGTTGTCGTGCTTGTTGCCGCGGATGATGTGGTCCTCGGGCAGGAAACGGCGCCAGTAGTTGTAGGCCTCCTCGTCGAACGGCACGCCGTCCTCCTCCGAACCCTCGAACACCGTGGCGTACATCCGCTCGGCAGGCAGCTTGTAGACGTCGTGCAACAGCTCCCACGCCCACTCGATCGCCTCCTTCTTGAAGTAGTCGCCGTAGGACCAGTTGCCCAGCATCTCGAACATCGTATGGTGATAGGTATCGTGTCCGACCTCCTCCAGGTCATTGTGTTTGCCCGACACGCGAAGGCACTTCTGCGTATCGGCCGCACGCGGATACTTGCGCGGCGCGTTGCCCAGGAAGATATCCTTGAACTGGTTCATGCCCGCGTTGGTGAACATCAGCGTGGGGTCGCCCTTCACCACCATCGGGGCCGAGGGGACGATAACGTGGCCCTTCGACGCAAAGAAGTCGAGAAAAGCCTGTCTGATTTTATTTGACTCCATCATATATCGATTGATCCTATTTCTACGTTCCTGATTCGGGTTGCAAAATTACACATTTTAAACTAAATTTGCACCTCGCAGCAAGAGATTTTTCCGCAATGAGCCAAAAAGGTCACAGATTCAATACCGAGGCACTGCGTGCCGGTGCCGGCGAGCTGACGCACGAGGCCCAGGTCCTCACGCACGACGTCGTGACGGCCCCCTTCCGGCTCAAAACCTACCGGCTGATCCGCAAGATCCTCATCGGTTTCATCCTCGTCTCGATCGCAAACGTCCTCTTCTCCTACTTCTTCTATACGCCCAAGATGTACCGCATCCTGCGCGACAACCGCGAAACGGTCATCCGCTACCGCATCCTCCAGGACCGCATCCGCACCGCTCAGCGCCGCGTCGACGAGATCCGCCACCGCGACAGCTACGTCTACCGTTCGCTCTTCTCGACCGATACGATCTCGATCCCCGGCGTCTGGAAACCCTATCCCGACTCGAAATACGCCTCGATGGCCGACGACGACTACGCCCCGCTGATGGTCGGAACGTGGCGACAGATCGACGCCCTGGCCCGCACGCTCTATCTCGAATCGGTATCGATGGACGAACTCCAGCAACTCTCCCAGAACAAGGAGCAGCTGGCCATGGCCGTGCCCGCCATCTGGCCCATCGACCGCAAGGCGCTGCACAACAACCATATCGGCGCCTTCAACCCGCGCCGTTTCCACCCCATTCTCCACCGCATCGTCGCCCACGAGGGCATCGACTTCGGCTGCGACCGCGGCACCCCCGTCTACGCCACGGGCGACGCCGTCGTCGAAATCGCCTCCGAAAACGGATACAACGGCGGTTACGGACACCAGGTGCTCCTGAACCACGAATTCGGTTACAAGACCCGTTACGCCCACCTGAGCGACGTGCTCGTCAAGCCCGGCGACCGCGTCAAGCGCGGCCAGATCATCGCCCGGACCGGTAACACCGGACGCTCGTCGGGCCCCCACCTCCACTACGAGGTCATCCACAAGGGCGTCCCCGTCAACCCGATCAACTACTTCAACCGCGACATGTCGGCCGAAGAGTACGAACGCCTAATGGAGAACCTGCGCGAAACCAACTTCGAAAAGTATTGACGCCATGGCCGGAAAAAAGGATCTCGAACGCCTCCGCAGGCGCAAACGCCGCAAACAACGCATCATCAGCGCTACGGTACACCTCTTCGTCTGGTTCGGTGTGGCCGTGCTCTACTACATCGGCTTCTCGATCTTCTTCGACACCCCCTTCGAGTATGAACTCAAGCACTCGACCGATCAGCTGAGAAACGAATACACGGCCCTCGAACAGCGCTACGACTCGCTCTCGATGGTCCTCGACAACCTCTCGGCCCGCGACCGGAACGTCTTCCGCATCCTCTTCGAATCGGAGCCCTACGACTTCGAAACCGAACTCGAGGCCCGTCAGGCCGCCACCTACGAGAAGATCGTCGGCCGCTCGACCCGCCAGCTCAAACGCGAACTGCGCGAAGGGGTGCTCGACATGGAGTCGCAGCTCGTCCGGCTCGGGGACTCCTACCTCGAACTGCAGGCCCGCATCGACACCGTCGGCCGCGGATGCGACAACATCCCCTCGATCCAGCCCGTCATCAACAAGCAGCTGACGCTACTCACGGCCTCCTACGGCATGCGCATCCACCCCTTCTTCAAGACGCTGCAATCGCACCAGGGCGTCGACTACACCATCCCCGAAGGGTCGCGCGTCTTCGCCACGGCCGACGGCGTGGTCCGCGACGTCTCGTCGCGCAACTCGACCCAGGGAAAAACCGTCGTCATCGACCACGGAAACGGGTACGAAACCTCCTACAGCCACCTCTCGCAGATCAACGTGACGAAGGGGCAGCGCGTCCGCCGCGGCGACATCATCGCCCTCTCGGGCGACACGGGTCTCTCGCTGGCCCCCCACCTCCACTACGAGGTACGCAAGGAGGGCATGCGCGTCGACCCGATCCACTACTTCTTCATGGAACTCACCCCCGGAGAGTACCAGCGGCTGATGCGGCTGGCGCAGTCGGGCATGCAATCCTTCGACTGACGCCATGGGAGAGAACGACGCAAGGAGAATCCGACTGCTGCTGCTCGACTTCGACGGCACGCTGGCCGATACGCGGCGGGCCAATACGCTGGCCTACGTCGCGGCGCTCGGCGAGGCCGGCTACAACCTCACGGAGGAGGAGTATGCGGCCAACTACTTCGGCATGCGCTGCGAGGAGTTTCTGACCCGTTTCGGGATTGCGGACCCCGCCGAACGCGAACGGCTGCGGCTGCGTAAGATCGCCCTCTACCCCACGTTTTTCGACACGGTGCGGCTGAACCGCCCGCTGTGGGAGTTCTGCTGTCAGTTCCGCAGGGAGGGCGGACGCGTCTGGGTGGTCTCGACCGGAAGCCGCGCAAACATCGACAACGTCATGCGCTACCTCGGCATCGGCGGCCCCGAAACCCCGGAGAGCGAAGCCCCGCTCGGGCAGGTCGACGGAATCCTCTCGGGGCTCGACATCGAGCATGCCAAACCCGCACCGGACTGCTTTCTCGAAGCGATGCGCCGCGAAGGGTGCACGCCGCAACAGACGCTGATCTTCGAGGATTCGCCGATCGGCATCGAGGCAGCCCGGCGCAGCGGCGCCGGTTATTTCGTCGTCAAACTCTGATCCGAGCCCGCTCAGAAGCGCGGATCGTCGTGCGGACGGGGCGGTTGAGCGGGTTTCTGACGCTTCGGTTTCTTGGGCTTCTTCGGTTTTTTGGGCTTCGGAGGCGCAGGACGATGGTGGCCGTAGCCCGGAGGGGGCGGCACCTCGTGGTGAGGTCCGCGCGGCGGACGCGGGCCGACGGGCCGGTGAACGGCACAGGAGGAGAAAAGCATGGCCGTCACAAGCAGGCACACGCTCCAGATTCGTCTTGGTTTCATCGTACGTGAGGCATTAAATCCATTTCGTCTACAAAGATAATACATTTCAGCGGTTTGCAAAATCCGGGAAAATCGTATCTTTGTTCCATCCATTTTTTCGCCCCCATTATGAAACCATCAGACAACGGCCCCTGCTACCCGGCCGAAGAGAAATCATACCCCTCCGAAAAGAGTTCCGGAACTCCGGACCGCATTCCCGACGACCGGACCGGCCTCGGGGCAGACAACGGGCCAAACAGAGACCCGGACAGAGGTTCGGACAACGGTCCGAATTGCATTTCTGGCGGCACCTCGGGCAAGAGGCAGGACATGAGCCCGGACAACACCTCGGACCGCACCCCGGGCTGCAGCGCCTCGGATCAGGAGCCGCAAAGGGATTCGGACGGCAGCGGACGGAACGAAAAATTGTCGTGGCGCGAACGTCTCCGCAGGCGCAGGACCGCCATGTTGCGGCGTATCGAGTACAACCGTCTGCGGCGTATCCGCCGCCTCACGGTGCCGAAATACACCCACTGCAAGAACTGCGGCACGCGGCTCGAAGGGATGTACTGCCACCGCTGCGGACAGTATGCCCTCGATATCGAACAACCCTTCTGGAAGTACTTCAAACAGTATTTCGAAAACGTCTACCAGTTCGACAGCAAGGTCTGGCAGACGCTGTGGCTGCTGTTCCGACGCCCCGGGCTGCTGACGCTGGAGTTCAACGCCGGGAAGATCAACTCCTACGTCCATCCGCTGCGGCTGTTCATGTTCATCTCGGCACTCTTCTTCCTGGCCGTAGCCTTCTTCATCCCCGAGGCCGACAAGGCCCTCGGTCCCGTCGAAAAACAAATCTCGGCGCTGCGCGATCCGTTCATCCTCGAATCGATTCAGAGTGAGTATGCGAAAGATCCCGATGGCTTCAGTCGGGACACGGTCGTCTGGGTGGGCAACGCACGCACGGTCTTCGAGGGGCTGGAGTCACTCGCCGAGGTCCGCAACCGCCCGGGACACGACACACTGCAGGTCCGCCTGCCGATGTTCCTGCTCGAGGAGAACTACCTGATCGCCGCCCCCCGCGACTCGATCTTCTGGAGCAGCGAAGACCCCCAAAGGCCCTCCGCCCTGGCCAATCGGGAGGAGGTGCAACAGCTTCACCGCGAAATGGTCTACGAGGAGATCATCGGCTGGTTCTCGCAGTGGCTGCCCGTGATCCTGCTGCTCTTCATTCCTCTCTTCGCCCTGCTGCTGCGCCTCTTCTTCCGCCGCAGCCGCATGCTCTACATGGGTCACTTCGTCACGGCGCTTCACCTCCACTCCGTACAGCTGATTCTGGTCTTCATCCTCCTCTTCGGGGTGCAATGGGTCAACCACCCGGGAAATCTCGCCCTGCTGATGCTCGCCCTCTATCTGCTGCACATGATCTTCGCCTTCCACCGCATCTACGGCAACTCCTGGGGCCGGAGCACCGTCAAGGCCCTCGTCATCCACGGATTCTACATGACCGTGATGGTGATCGTCCTCTTCGCCATCTTCATCTGGCTGCTCTTCCCGCTCATGAAGGAGAACAACTGGTGGTAGCCCCCGCCGCAGAGGTCCCGACACACGGCCGCCCCGCAACCCTTTCGGATCGCGGGGCGGCCGCATGTTTGCAGAAACGGTCCCGAAGGAGGGGTTACCGCTTGCAGATGACGTTGAAATCGCAATACTTGCAGGTGTCCGCCTCCGCACACTGGCGGAACGGCGTGGCGGGGTCGTAGATCTCGGAGAGGGTCTGCCCGACCAGCTCCTCGAAACGCGCCTCGTAGTGCGAATAGCGTCCGCCGCGGATCCCCAGCTCACGGTCGAGGAGCGTCGGCAGGTAGTCGTCGCGATTCATCGCCCGCACGTAGTAGAGCGTCGGTTCGGCATCGCAGCCGTGTGCGTGGTAGAGCATCATCGCGTAGAGCAGCGTCTGGATGATGTTCGACAGGCGCTGCTTGCCCTCGCCGTGGAAGAGCTTCTCCAGCCCCTCGAAATCGAGGTGCGGAGCCCCGGTCTTGTAGTCCACCACGCGCAGTGTGCCGTCATCGAAGCGGTCGATACGGTCGGCCCGCCCGGCGAACTTCATGCGCCGCACGGTGCCGTCCGGCGTGCGGAAATCAAAGCCCCAGGCCACCTCCTCCTCGAGATGTTCGACCGTGAAGGTGTCGTGTGCGGCGTCGTAGCGCATCACCCCGCCCCGCAGGTAGCGCGTGACGATATCCTTCACGAGCAGCAGGTTGCCCGTATAGTCGTCGGTCGTGGCCCGCTCGTCGTTCAGGTAGTTCTCGTTGATCGCCTCCTCGACGGCCCGCGCCACCGCCCCCGAACGGCTCAGCGTCCGAAGCGTCTCGCCCGGATGGTGCTCGCGGAGGATCTTCGTGTAGAGCTTCTGCACGGCGGCGTGGAGAATCGTTCCGAACATCGGCGCATCGACCTCCTCCGTCATGCCGTCGTCGCTCTTCAGCCGCGCCACCGAATAGAAATAGAACTGCATCGGGCAGGTCACGTAGCGGCAGAAGGCCGTCGGCGAGAGGCTCTCCGGCGCCTCGGGGTCGGTGAAGCGGCCGAGCCGGCGCATCACCCGCTCGTCCTTCGCCACCTCGATCGGGGCCGTCTCGGCCAGGTTGACATCCACCCCCACCTCGACCTTCGCCACGGGAAAACCGCTCTCGTAGTCCAGCTGGTAGATGTAGCGGCTCGGCTCGCCGGTCGACTTGTCGTCGGCATGCGAGCAGTAGAGCATCCACACCCGGCGGGCCCGCTGTATGAGCCGGTAAAAATAGTAGGCATAGACCCCTTCGTGGTGCTCGGGGGTCGGCAGCCCGTAGCCCGAACGCAGGTTGTAGGGGATGAACGAGGCCTGGGCCATGTGGTTGCCCGGGAAGTTGTCGTCGTTCATCGAGAGCAGGATGACGTTCTCGAAATCGAGGTTTCGCGTCTCGAGGATTCCCATCACCTGCAGTCCCTCGAGCGGTTCGCCCTCGAAGGGGATGCGCACCGTCTGCAGGTGGCGGCGCAGCAGCGAGGCGTAGACCTCCGGCGTCAGCTCGACGTCGCACTCGTCGAGCGAGTTGCGCAGTTTGGTGATCTCCTCCGCGATGACGGCCAGAAACTCCACCCGCTGGCGGGCGTCGTCCCCCTCGTAGGGGACGCGGGCCACGGCCCCGACCACCCGCAGCAGCCAGTCCGACTGGTCGCGCCACTCGACGGCCGGCGAAAAGATCATCCGCAGCAGGTCGTTGCGGCCCAGCCAGGCGGCATCGACCGAAATGCGGCGTTCGCGCACGATCTCCTCCTGCATCTGCCGCGTCACCTCCGGATCGCTGTCCGACACGTAGGGATGGGCCAGAATGCCCGTGGCATCGACATGGTAGAAGCTCCATCCGTCCCCCTTGCGGCGGCGGTGGGCCTGCAGCTCGACGAGGCGTTCGATGAAAGTATAGGCCAGGCTCGTGCGCAGCGGGTAGCCCATCGTGACGTTGACCTTGCCGATCTCGGGCGGCAGGGCGTAGAGCAGCGGCAGAAGCAGATTCTCGTCGGTCAGCACCACGGCGGTCCGCTTGTCGAGAGGTCCCTCCTGCGCCAGCCGCCGCAGGATCCGCGCCGCCGCCTTGCACTGCACGGCATTCGAGGCGGCCGCCACGGCCGTCAGCTCTTTCTGCGCAGCCATGTTGTCGTGCGAGATGTCGCCCCGCGGCGGGAACTGCACGACATTCTCGCGCACGAACATGCCCGATTCCTGCGCGTCGGAATCCTTGTAATAGGAGTCGTAATCCCAGTAGAAGTCGGTCTCGGCGGCCGTCGAGAGGAAGCGGAACAGCCGCTTCTCGCACTCCGACAGGGCGTTGAAGCCCGCCACGACGTAGCGCCGCGGCTCCGCGAAGGAGAACTCCCCGGCCCGCAGGCGGTCGGCCGCCGCACGCTGAATCATGCCGTTGTAGGCGAAGCCCAGCTCCAGCAGGCGCTGGCGGAAACGGCGGTAGACGGGTCCCAGGCTCTTCCAGATGGAGAGGAAACGGCGCTTCTCCACCGAGAGGTCGGCCTCGTCGCCGAGCGTCGACCAGAACTGCGTGATGATCTCCAGCTGGCGCGGCGTGAGGTACGAAATATCGGCCTCCAACTCCTTGAGGTCGGTAATGTTGCGGAACAGCCGGTCGGCATCGACGGCATACTTGTCGATCGTGTCGAAGTCGGTCAGCAGCATGTCGCCCCAGAAGTAGAAGCGGTCGAAGGGCTCGTCGTGATAGTCGGAGTAGATCTTGTAGAGTTCGGTGATCAGCCGCACGCGGTCACCGTGGCGGAGCCCCGAAATCTCGGTCATCAGATCGTCGATCGTCGCCCACGACGGCTGCCACATCGGGCGGTCGGCAATCCGCGACAGTGCATCGACGAAGAAGAGCCGCGCCCGTCGCGACGGGAAAAGCACGGCCCGCTCCGAAAGATGCTCCCCGTAGCGGGCGTAGAGGTCGGCAGCAACCTCGCTGAGAAAGGTCTTCATCGCGGCCGACGGGCGTTACTCCTCGACCCGGGTGATGTCGCCACCCATGAACTTCGTGCCGCCGCGCACGACGGTCGGCGTACCGCGGTAGGTGATCTTGCCGCCGGTCGAGGTCTTCCCCTCGAAGCGGTCGGTCACCCACAGCGTGGCCGTCCCGGAGCTCGTCACGTTGGCCTCGGTCGACATCGTCTCCAGCGCGCGGGCATCGAGCGATCCCGTCGAAAGGTAGAGCGTCAGATAGCGCGCCTCGCCGCTCAGCGTCGCCCGGCTGCGCCCCGTCTGGTTCAGGTTGAGATCCTTCACCGCGAGCTGCGCCTCGACACGGGCCTCGCCGCCGATCGTCAGATCGAGCACCGTCGCCCGCAGCGTGCTGTCGAACTTCGCCACGGCATCCGCCACGGCAATGCGCTCGAGCGTATTGTAGCAGACCGTCACCTGCGTACGCTCCGTGCGCCGCGAGTCGGGCCGTTCGGTGATCGTGAGCACCCGGTCGCGCACCTCGAAGCGGAAGCGCGTCGAGGTCGACCCCTTCGTATCGTAGATGATCTTCGGAGCCTCGGTGTCGGGAACCTGGACAAAGCGGATGTCGAGCGGCGCCGCCACCTCGACGGCCGTAAACGAAGTGAGCCAATCGCGTTGTCCGCCCTCCTCGATGGAGATCTGGGCTCGGGCCGCGCCGCAAAGGGTCAGCAGCAGCAGGCTTGCAAGCAGTCTTTTCATGTGTCGTCTCTGTTTTAACCGAGCGCTAATTTACGAAATTCTTGCGAAATTCGGGTTTTGTTTCGTAATTTTACCTCTGCAAAACGACATTCCGAACAGTGAGAGCGAAGATTCTGAACGCCAGTGCCGGCTCCGGAAAGACCTATCAGCTGGCCTATAAATATGTCCACGACGTCATCGAAGAGCCCGAACTCTATCGCCATGTCCTCGCCGTGACCTTCACCAACAAGGCCACCGAGGAGATGAAGTCCCGCATCCTGAAGGAGATCCACCGTCTGGCATCGGGCCAACAGAGCAACTACCTCGGCGACCTCTGCCGCGAACTCGCACTCGACGAACGGACCGTCCGCCAGCGGGCCGCCGACGTGCGCGCGAAGATCCTCCACGACTACTCGCGCTTCACGGTGCTCACGATCGACACCTTCTTCCAGCGCATCCTGCGCGCCTTCATCAAGGAGCTGGGCATCGACCTGAACTACAACGTCGAGATCGAGACCGCCTCGGTCCTCTCGAAGAGCGCCGACACGCTCATCGAACAGATCACCGTCGACCGCGACCTGCAGCGCTGGCTGACCGACTTCGTCCAGGAGCGCATCGACGAGGGGCTCAAGTGGGACATCCGCGACGGAATCCTCTCGCTGGCCGGCGAGATCTTCAAGGAGAAGAACAAGTCGACGCTCGACCACGGCCGTTCGCGCGAGGAGCTGGCCTCGATCATCGCCCGCGCCACGGCCCTCGCCGACAAGACCCGCGACGAACTGCGACAGACGGCCCGCCGCGCCGTGGAGACCATCGCCCGCGCCGGACTGACCGTCGACGACTTTCCGTACAAGGCCAAGGGCTTCGCCAGCTGGTTCTACCGCGTGGCCGACGGGTCGCTCGAACCCTACGGCGACCGCGTCCGCAAGGCCTCCGAGGATGAGAACCTCTGGGGCAAGAAGGGGTCGCCTTCGCGCGGGATCGCCCCACAGCTGCGGCCGATGCTCCTCGAGATGCGCACGATCTACGATGCGAACCTCCGCCGGTGGAACACCCGCGACCTGCTGCGCGAAAACTACCGCAGCTTCGCCCTCCTCTCGGACCTCTACGCCCGCGTGCAGAAACTCTGCGAGGAGCAGAACCTCATGCTGCTCTCCGAAACCAAATACCTCCTCTCGGAGTTCATCGACCACAACGATGCCCCGTTCATCTACGAAAAGGTCGGAAACCGCTTCGACCGCTTCATGATCGACGAATTCCAGGATACGTCGGTCAAGGAGTGGGAGAACTTCCTGCCGCTGCTGCAGAATGCCATGGCCCAGTCCGAAAAGACCTCGGTGCTGATCGTCGGCGACATCAAGCAGTCGATCTACCGCTGGCGCGGCGGCGACTGGCGGATCCTCCAGGAGCGCGCCCCGCAGGAGCTCGGCATGGAGGATACCGAGGTCGTGCCGCTGCGCGACAACTGGCGCAGCCTGCCCCGCATCGTCGACTTCAACAACCGCATCATCGCCCATTACTGCGGTTTCAATATCATGAAGCCGTTGCCGTCCTACTGGACGTATGACCGTTT